>Ga0247765_1000017_pt1 | contig 115473 bp, 139 predicted proteins | sample UWRJL106311C6_FD_179949 | JGI IMG/M metagenome (GOLD analysis project Ga0247765, IMG submission 179949) | Plant litter microbial communities from Arlington Agricultural Research Station in Wisconsin, United States - UWRJ-L106-311C-6 | ecosystem: Environmental > Terrestrial > Plant litter >... | reverse complement strand
TTGTTGTTTTTTTTTTTCCATATTTCATCTATCGCCTGTTCTGTGTTATCACTTCGTTCTTTGCAAACCCCCCGCCCCCACCCCTGTTCAGTGGTACACAATTTAACCCCTAAGACAACATATGTGCGGTACTATTCTAGAGCTTGGTAGCCGTGAGGACCCCTACGAGCTAACCCGCCAGGAGATTTCCTCAGTTATCAGGGGCTCGACGAAGAAAGTTCGAGGATTGAATTTGGAATTTAGCACCTTGGGTTTTAGAACCAAGGCCTGAACATCTTTACTCGACCAACGCCTTGCAAACCACTCTCCAGCTGTTTGAATATTACAAAACCCCTTGCTAAATGCCCATAAAGTCCCATGCGCACAATCTTTCAAGGGTTGGATCATACCACGTCTATGAGGGAAGTGCCGTGTTGCTTCAGTCCTTCAACTCCCATATAGCGATGTAACATGCGTCCCGTTTAGAGATATGCGGTACCATTGACATCCCGCTATATTTTCTCTCTCTCCGGGTTTTCGCTAACTCTTCCCTTTCCCCTTCTTATCCTTTTTCCTCCCCTCCCCTCCACCTCCACTGCTTGGGCCTGGACCGCCCGCGCCTGCCGCAGCCAACATACTCGCCATATCTCCTCCACCTCCTTGCATTTCCTTCATCATATCCTTTAGTAAATTCTCACTCACCCCACCTCCCGTCATGGCTGGACTATAATACGGCAACAGCTCCCCTATCTTCCACCCCCTCGGCACCGCCGGCCTTGGCCACGCCTCCCCACTCTTGACCTGCGGGGGAGGCGGCGCCCCACGAATCGCCACCCTCAGCGCCGGACTCGTATCTGTGGTCGGATTCTTCCTCAAATGATCCGCCACCAACAAATACAAATGATGTTTATTCTTAACCTTACTCTGTCCATCCTTCAGCTGCACCTTCACCCGTCCTGGGTTCGCCCAATCCTTGGGGTGCAGTTTCCCCGCTTCAAACACCGGTGATATGCGCAGTAGCTCGCAAGCACGGACGATTTCGGTAGCAAGCGGATTGCGCACGGCAAGATCACGGGAGACGCGGCGCCCTTGGGCCCGGGAGCGGGCAGCGTCAAAATAGACGGGGTAGAGGCATTGGTAGGAGCGGAAGGCCGAGTCGTCGGTGGTAGTGACCATTTGCGGGAAGCCTTGAGGTTGGGCGAGGGGACGGGCGAATTGGTGTTGTCCTCCTTGTCCTGCTTGTGCTTGTGGTTGAGGGCGGGAGGGGGGCTGTTTGTTGCTGGTGGCAGAAGAAACAGGTGCATCAACACGGCGGAGGATGTCGGCGTCGGTAAAGTCGTCAATGTCTCCTTCGGAGGGGTCTGACATTTCGACGTCAGAGTCTTCGACTTCCTCGACGCGCGGGTGGGTAGGCATGATCGCGTCGTGTTGCGCTCTGTGTCCGGTGCATGTGCCGGGGCTCTTTCAAGTTCCAACCTGATTTTGACGTCCACAAGTTGAGGTTGAAGAGATCAACGTGGGGTTGGATTTTTGGAGGGCTGTTTCGCCCGCAGTGGGGACTGAGGACCTGGGGTTAGAAGTGGGGCGACAGGGGCTTGAGTTGTTGCTCAGGGTCAGTCGCCAACACCCAAACACGGGATATTATAAAATATCAACAGAAGAAGAATCTCAGTAATGCTAGATACCGTTAAATAATTGTCCCAGACCACTCTAGTCAATCAGTTTTTTATTTTATTTTATTTTAAAAATGGGCAGTCCAAAAAGATTGGCAATCTTCCCAAGTCAAGGACATAAAGGTGTGTTGAGCCATCCCCCCTCAATTTCCATCCCTATATCTTTGTCGCTTTGTCGCTGTCCTTCGGATCCGGTCGCCTGCAGCCCTATTTGCTGTTCCCTTGCGCTCAATAAATGAGTGGGGTTTGTAGTAAGACAACATAAATGAAACCATAGTCTGGTATTCAACGCTCAATGGTACTTGCCTCCTTTAAACTTGGTGCCAGGTGGATGATCCTCAGTTCCGAATTTGCAATAAGGATGGGTACAAACGCCCTCCCGGTTAACACTAGGACACTAGCCACAGTTAGATGCAGCGATGAGATGTATTGGCAGGATACATTAGTACTCACATGATGGCCATAGATGCAGTTCTCGACCTGGCAGTCCTGGCCATTCTCACATGGGTTCAGACGAGTCAAAAACGCAATGGCGACGATCTCGTCTTTCGTAGGTTTATACTTGTGCTCAAAGCAGCAAGCATCACCCTTGGAGCATGGCCCTCTCAAATAATGATTGTTGCAGAGTTTATTGCTGTCTTTTCGTTTTTTAATAGCCTCAAGCGCCGACTGCGATACCTGCAGGGGCGGGTCAAGTCCGCGAGGGCCTGGATTCCATGGTGCTGGTTTGGGTGGCTGCTGCCGGGTTGCTGAATTCGCGGGGCGTGGCTGTACAGGGAGAGTAATTTGCGGCGGAGGGCTTGCGCTAGTAATAGCCCTGGCATACGTAGGAGTTGCTGCTGGGGCCGCGGCTGGCGTCGAGCTAGATGAAGTTGCGGGGGACGCCGTGGTCGCAGCGCCATTGCTACTCGCAGCTTTGGCGCTCATCGTCGTCGCCGTCGTGCTTGTGACGCTCGTAGTAGTGGAAGCCATGCCAATGACACCGACATTCGTCGGCGGGGGAGAAATGACCTGGGGTGTTCTGTCGATGAGCTTGTCGGTCCGAAACAGCGTATCATCCAGAACCATGGACCGTACACCGGTAGCAATCAGCTCCCGGACAGTCGGAAAGCCTTGGAGCACCATGACGTTGTGCAGATTGATATTGTCCTGGAACAGCTCGTCCAGGAATGGCGCATAACCGGCATCATGGGATATCCCAAACAGAACCTGTTTGCAGTTTTGATTCCTCAAATGCCATCTAGCCGTTTCTGTCAAAATGTCAGCACCCCGAGACAGTGAGGAATTTCATGTTCGGCATCTTTTACCCTTTATCTTGTTGTCGGCCCGTTCCTTGCCGTAGCCAACATCAACAAAGTCAAAAGTCGCCTTTGCCTGTGTGAAGCCTAGCGAAAAATCTTTGAGGTCGGATTCGTTCTCGAGACACCCATCTCGCCACATGGCCTTGGCAAGGCCGGACAGATTTGCATATATTTTGGCAACGACTTCAATTTCGGTAGCACGTTGCCTGTATTCCCTCAAAATCGCCGAGCGTAGGGCATACGCCGCCCGTTTGCCACCCTCGATTCCTTGGTTGATGAGCGCCTGATTAAACTAGATCGTGAAACCCGTCAGAACAAGCCAAGTCTCATCAAAAGCGCGGGTCCCCACCAGTAAACCGTCTCCGTCAATCAAAACCAGGATGTAGGGGTTGGCGTTCTGTAACGCGAGGTTCAACAAACGTGCTGATCAGCCCTGGGCAGAGACTCTGACCTTCAGGTGAACATTTTCCTGTATCAACATGGTGTTATTGGTTTCCAACTGCTGTAATTGCTGCTGCAGGTCTCGTCTCGATTTCGTAGCATCGGCAAGGTCCAACTGGGCATCGTGGAGCTGGCTCCCTAAGTTGTTGTTCTCTTTTCGCAGGTCGCTCTCGATCGCTTCTACGTAAATCAGTAGGTCCTGGAGCAAAGTGCGGAGTCAGGTAGTGGTCTGAGGCGGATATTCCGGGGGTGCACACCTTGATCAGTTGATCGCTAGTATGCGTATGCATCTGCAATTCCTGAAAACGCTGGACGAAGCCCAGAATATTTCCTCCCATTGCCATGGTTGTGATTTTGTCCCCTGTTCGGGCCAACGCAACGGCACGAAAGTATGGATTTGATTCTTGAATCGACCTCCTGTCCCGAGAAGGCGAAGGCGATGTTTTGTCCACTGAGGCGGCGGTGGAGCGAGCTGTAACGGCAAGGAATTGAACGGCTGGTCAATAGATATGCTGATTCTTCATTTTATCTTGAGTTATATCCTGAAACTGCGGTTTGGCTGAAACAAAAAAAAAGAGTTTGCTGGAGCTGTCGCGTTTTTGGTACTTCACGCTTCGGATTGAGGCTGGATCGGACCTTGGACGAACGTAACTCGTCTCTTTGACGGCTGTTGAAGAAGATATTCGCTGATCAGAAAGGTAGAAGAAGTAGAGTAGGACAGCAGATAAGGGTTTAGTAGAACCAACTCGCAGTCGCGAAATATGTCAAGCCCAAAAAGCCTTCTGATGGTTGGGGAACCGCGCGGCTGAGGGAAAGCTGCAAGCACTGCCGAAATGTGCGGGTCCCGGCTTCAACGGTCTTGATCTCGTTGTTCTTTGGCGAAAGCCCGCTTTTGACGTGTAGATAGGTGTGGGATGCGCGATCGATCGAACTTCGCTGGCCTATCTTCTTGTTGTGCGACGGTTGAGGATATTCTCGCGGCCACAGCCAAGTCACAGCCGATTAGCTCGTCCCGTGGAGATTATTGAAGCGACAAGAGGCTTGTTCTCTCGGGTGCTGCCAGAGCATCCCCCCTCATTCAGCTGCCTGGGTTCTGCCAATCAGATGCAGGCAATGTTTGAGAGCTTGCGCTAGCGTCCTGCAGCCCGGCTTGCGGCCCCTGTAAGTCAGGGCCCCACAACGAGTTCTGCCTTGCGCAAGTTTGTATTCCGACGAGAATTAAGACGGGAAACAAAAAGCAATGGAATTCATTTGCTCAGTCCAACCCCTTCCGGTGGAACATTTGGGGCAATGGGAGGTTTTTAATGGCAATTTTTACGTTGAATGCATGCATCGACTGTATTTCTGGTGAAATCAATGCTTCCAAACATTTATGACGCGTGCTTCGAGATGGGTAGTGATGGATTGGCTTGGTACCTCATTGCGTATCCTTCTCCAGTGTCTAGGAAAATGCCATTGACTAATGGACCGAAGGGTGAGCTGTGTTGATAAGGGACTGTCCTAAGATAATTATCTTTAGGCTTTGTGTACAGTGTGCAGTGCTATTAGGTATATATATATATATATATGTGCGTATGTAGTTGTACTTTGTATGTTTATGAGGTCCAGGCCGCAACCAGACTCCATAACGCACTGGACCCTATCCTTAATCATTATCTGCCGCCCCAAGACCAAACTCCACATCCCATGCATTTAGAGAACAGTTGCTCCCTCGCCCCCTATCTCACTGCCGACACACGGCCACTAATACTGTTATGTACATAACCCAAGGAACGGGGATAGAGAAAAGAGAGGGAACTTCCCCTTTTGACAACAAATATTTTCAACTCAATACTCCGTGTTTGGAAAAGGGGATTTGCCACGTGCTGGGCGAAGTTGAATTCGGTCGGGGTAGTTCGGACTCGCGTCTGTTTTATGACCGCTTCTTGAGGCCAATTCCCTTCTCCCTGCGCGACTTGACGTCGCCTTCGGCCAGCCATCGGCTCGCTTTCACTAACTGGATCACGTTGATGATCTGCTTCAGGGCCATGACGGGAAAACTGATGCCGGCGAAAACCCAGGGCCAGAAGCTGTCCATCTTGTTGGCTCGAGCAAGTTCCAGAGCTCCGGCGCTGTAGGGGTTGGTGAAGATGTGGCTGAGGAGCGACGAGTTTACCTCAGCTCCGCGGTGTATAGCCTCGGCAGCATGGTCCGGGACGGCTTGAAGCAGGTTGGGGCTCAGGAGAGGCGAGGAAAAGCTGAGCAAGTAAAGGGCGATGAAGAAAGCCTGTGGCGGTGTTATCAGAGCTGCTCCAACATAGAGAGCTGACCGAGACTTACCTCATTCAAGGCGCAACACACGAACAAGACAGTCTACCAAAGTGTTAGTGCTTGATCGGAAGAGATATCACTGCATACAAACCTTGTTGGTATAATACAGATTAAGTATCTTGCTTCGTGACTTATCGACACTCTTGTGGCTGGTATCCGACCCTCCCATGGCTAGCGTTGCATACATGTGTCTGGTCGAGTTAGCACGCCGCGGTCCGAATCGCGCAGGCTGACATACACATAATGGCTCGCAAAGTCGAGGGAGATCAATCCCTGGAACACGATAGCCCATCGGGGGAACGCAGAAGAGAGGAAGACCTGAGCGTTGTTAGTCTGGGCGGGGCACCAATTCCCTTGATGGGCACTGACAAGCAAACAGGATGTGGTGCATCGATCCGTCACCATGTCCAGCACAGCACCAAACTTGGTAGATTGGTTGAGATAACGAGCGGCATAGCCGTCTAGGGCGTCCAATAGACAGCTCACGCTGTAGAGCAGACTGCAGGTGCGCGGGTGCAAAGGCATGTACCACAGCGCACCGATGGCGAGCACGATACGCCAGTAGCCGATGATATTGGGCCAAAAGAGGAAAATATTCTCGGTTGTTTCCTCCGAAGCGGGTTTCAGCGACGCCACTGTCTCTTGTGCCTTGCCGTTTCCATTGTGCGCGGCCTCTTGCTGTAGCTCGGCCGCCGTCTGTTTCCTGGTTCTTGCGCCTGCCATTGTGATGAGAGATGTGCCCCAGTGTCGATCACCCGCACCCGGCAAAGGGGGGAGTCGGCTACTCTACTCTGTTCCAGGCGTTGAAGATTGTTGAGCGCGTTTGAAGTCGCTCAAAGGGGGATAATCCGAGCGCTCTGCCGATTCGAAATTTTGCAACGGGTTCGCTTCGTCGACTCGCGGATCGACTCGGGCGTTCTGTAACGGCTCGGGTGCTCAGCGACGTCGGCAGGGTTTTCATGTGCCGGATCCGGAAGCAAAACAGTGAATTGGCAGAGGACGTCGTTGCGCAAGGTGGCCTCGCAGGTTTTCGGATCCTTCGGAGAAGAGAAAGTCAGCTAGTAGTTGGAGCGGGTCCACGACGATGCGATATGTGATCGATAATAATTGATAACGCGTTGCAGAGAAGATGCAATGACGGCCTGGCTTGCAGGGCCTAAAATTGGGCACGGGGCTTGGCAGTGAATTTGTTAGGACATGGATGGTGGGGGTACCCCGACCAGTCGGCATCGGCGTCGGTCGAGTCCAAACTTCACACCGGTAGTCGCCGCACAAACAACTTAGTCTCATCAGACCTGAGACGATTCCTGCGATCGCTTCTCGAAGTCGCTTCCTGGTCCGCGCAAACCGGTATCTCTATTTTTTTAGAGTGCGCTTTGCGTGACGAAGCACAATACAAGGCGCACCCGGAGGTTTCCTCTAGCCCTCTAGCCATCGTCTGATGGGACTGTTTTCGATCCATCACCGGCAGGTGACGGAATTTCGCAGTTTCCAGTATTAGTTGCTTACTTGCCTTGCGAGATCCGCTCCAACATCTCAAACGGATGTATACTTTCTCTTGTACGGAAGGCTATACAAGGGTTTCATATTACACGCTACTTCGCATCTTCTGCCTTTGTATGGAGCTGGTATCCGTATCGGTCAGTTTGGGCCCCAAATCCCATGATGTCGACCACCTCTACATAAGCAGTTACTGGGACTCGTCCAGCGGGCACGGATGCCGCCTGATGTCTAGCAAACTGGTGATCACAGATCATGTTCCGTTCTGCGGTGACGCGGCAATGCTTCTCGAAGAATTTGTCATTTTTCGTCAAGGCTCTCGAGACATTGTGTGCCCATGCCTCGCTTGGCACAGAGCAGGAACCAGCTGCAGCGCAGCCAGTGTTCCAGCAGCACAGTTCGAGCGCCGCAATCGAGTGCCTCACATGCCGGGCCCAATCGTCGGAAATTGGAAGGTTGTTAGCGCGAGACCTCCCGTTCGATGAGAGATGGAACTAATTGGTTAGGCCTAGAAGCTTTCAGCGATAGTCATCCTCTTAGCTACTTGACTACGTATTACGTATGAATGAGAGAACAAACAATACAATACATCGCAATCCTAAGTCCCGTGCTGACTATATGAAAGGGGGCACTGCAGGTTGCCTGCAAAGCCGCTGACCACAAACGGCTTGTGGAAGCATAATGGCATGTTCAGCTCGGCTTCTGGCAGGTTGATTGCCGTCTTGTGATCCTTAGGAGTATGTATTGATCACGACTCCTGCCTCCTTCCTTGTTGGAAACTTGGGACTTGGCGGCCGGTCTGTCAATTTCCTTTCCTACCATCATCATCACCCGACGTCTCAGGCAGCCTCTTTTAGCAAAGTGATGTGCTGCGTCCGGCGGCTTTCCTACCGTGCAGCCGGTGGCGCGTGGTGTGATGAGACGTGGACGCAGGCGAACGGAGTTTCTCCCGCCCAATAAAGATGCTCGACCTCTGTCGCACCCCCTGTGGCAAGCTGAAGGGTAAAGTCCTTGGCCTGAGGTAATTTGCCTCAGTGACATGCGCAGGTACGGCCCGGGGTAGGGCATCGAGACACGACATTGAGTTCCCGGTATCCCGGGATTTCTCAGGAACAGATCTAAGGGATCTTTTTTTCTCGGCCACGAAAAGCCCAAGGAGCATCTTCATGTGTTCAAGGGGTAACCGGCCCGTGCAACCCCTGATAGCCCATTGCCAAAGCCTCACGGACCTGGGCTCTGGTGGTTGGTTGGAGGGGTAGACCACCTCCTCGGGGTCAAGCACGGCAGGGGTCATGCAGGCCCAGGACCAGAATCGGATTTGTCCCCTCACTTTTGCTGCGCTTGCCTGGGTTCGTGATCCACCCACAACGCACAACTGCCCACCAGTGTCCGGTTCCGTTGCAACGCACAAAACTGGCAGCCGCCCGCACCGCATTGGCCATTCGCCCATTCTGATTTGCTGCCAAGCTCCCTGGCTCGCACACTTGATCCTGGACTCTCCCGCATTTCGTCTGAAGTTTACGGTCTCGACTCGGCCCGCCGCCTTGCGCCAGCAGCCAAAAGCCAGAAGTCAGCCACCACCCCATCACCCGCTCACTTCACTCCACACCCCGAGACTTTACGGCTTGACTCGTCGATATAAAGGAATCTCGAGACCCGTTTCGTACAGCGCGCCATCCCCCACACTTTCTCTTTGTCGTCCCAGCGATACCTTCTTTGGACCCTCTTTTTCCCTTCTTCAACGGCTTCGTACCTCTAATCGGAAACCCATCAGCGAAATTTCGGGTCACCCCCCTTTTGGTAACAACGTTGAGTCCTGCCCTACTTGCTTTCACCTTCCCTCGGACATACTCCGCTGCAGATTCCACCCCGCAGCTCCACATATTGCAATCTCGGTGCCACCGGTTACCGGCCTTCCCTCGAGACAAAACCGCTGCCTCGACCCCTCTGCTCGTTGCAAGATCCGTGAACACGCAATCGCGAGCAGGCCCGGGCTCCAGCAGCTCCACGTCACTCCAGGCATCTCTATCTCAAGTCGTCGTCTTGACACAATAGACATGTCGGACAGGCATCCGACCTTGACCACGCCGTTCGCTGAGCGGGCGGCAAAGGCCACACACCCGCTGACTGACTATCTGTTTCGTTTGATGGTGCTCAAGTCGTCCAACCTCTGCTTGAGTGCCGATGTTCAGACTGCACGGGAACTCTTGTCCATGGCGGATAAACTGGGACCATCGATCGTTGTCCTCAAGACACATTATGACTTGATCTCTGGGTGGGACTACAACCCTGTCACGGGTACTGGGGCCAAGCTAGCTGCTCTGGCGAGGAAACACGGCTTCCTCATTTTTGAGGACAGGAAGTTTGTCGACATTGGGAAGACTGTGCAGATGCAGTATACGGCCGGCACGGCGAGAATCATCGATTGGGCCCACATTACCAACGCCAACATCGACGCTGGGAAGGACATGGTCAGGGCCCTTGCGGAGGCGGCGGCGAAGTGGAAGGAACGCATCAACTACGAGGTCAAGACATCGGTCACGGTGGGCACACCGGTCTCGGACCACTTTGATGATGGGCTGGAAAACGGGGACGACACGAGCAAGCTGGACCCGAGGGAGCAATTTGGGGCCTTCAGTCGAGATGGTAGAGATGCAGACGGAAGGAAAGGCAGTATCGTTTCCATCACGACGGTCACCCAGTCGTTTGAGCCGGCTGACTCGCCACGGTTACCCAAGACAGTGAGCGAAGGAGATGAGACCGTCTTCCCCGGCATCGAAGAGGCGCCAACAGATCGCGGGCTTCTCCTCCTGGCGCAGATGTCGTCCAAAGGCTGCCTCATGACGAAGGACTATACGCAGGCCTGTGTTGAAGCAGCGCGGGAGCACAAGAGCTTTGTCATGGGTTTTGTTTCACAAGAAGCTTTGAACAGCGCACCTGACGACAACTTTATCCACATCACACCGGGCTGCAAGCTGCCGCCGGAGGGCGAGGAAGAAAATGGCTACATTGAGGGAGATGGTCTCGGCCAACAGTACAACACGCCCGCCAAGCTCATCAACGTTCGTGGCACCGACATTGTGATTGTAGGGCGGGGTATCATTCAGTCCGCCGACCCACCGTCGGAAGCGGAGCGGTACCGGAAGAAGGCGTGGAAGGCGTACCTCACCCGCGTCGGGTGAAGGCCGTGACGCAGAACATGGGCACGGGAGAGGATAGGGCGGGTATTTGAAAGGCTGGGAATGGAGCTCGGAAGGGCGTTCGGGCGGTAATTAGATTATGACATCCGTCTGCAACAAAATTGACGTTTTGAAGGTCCTGGTATAATCGGCTTTCCTGCTTGATAGGTGAAGACATGTCGCAGGGATAGCCGGAGATAGCGGAGCTACCATCAAAGGGTCTTGCTCCGCATATTGACGCAATCCCGGAAGGCGAGGATAAAGCTTGGCAACGTGGGGCTGAGCTCTGGCGTGCTCAATGGTGCTACTGGTCCCCCACTTTCTGGTTGCTTACAAGATATCGTCAGGTTCCCGTTGCAAGCTGGTTTATACACTAAAGCTGCCCCATTGGCGCCTCTCGCTCGGTCAGTTGTATATCTGCAGTTATCCCAACCATCTAGCACCAGTTTTAGCCTTAGCCTCGACCCTAGGAAAGCTTGGGGCCTTTGATCAACCTGTTCCTCATGTCTTCAACAAGCTCCGATGAGAGTCCAACTACAGAGGCCGTCAAGGCCGAGACTAACGGGCCGGCCCCCGACGCCACCACAGAGCCTCCGCCAAAACGGATACCAAGGAAACGCAGGAGGACCGTTATCTCTTGCACTGAATGTATGTGATCGGCCTTCGGTGTATGCTTATTCCTTGTCATTAACCAGCTTGCCCATTCACTGTCCAGGCCACCGCAGGAAGCAGAAGGTAGGGGAGAAACCAATGTTGGTAGCAGACGCCACCACTTACACGGTACTCTAGTGCGACCGAAAACTGCCATGTACGAATTGCATCTCGCGAAACAAGGAGAGCGCATGTCGTTACGAGACAGGGACGCCCACAGCGAAGGAGCACAAGAGACAGCGGAGCAGCGCCAGCCAAACGGCACCGGATGCAGAATGCATCGACAGCATCCCCACCAAGGTTGCCAACTTTGGATACTCGCAAACAGGCGCTTCTACCCTGGGCTTCCTGAAGAAAATTGAGGGCGCGGACCCCCACGAGTCCTTGTCTAAGCTCAACCCCGATCCCAGCCACAGCGAGTCTTTCAATACGAGGGAGCGCTACAAGAGCTTGATCCGACAGCTACCTGCTCGCACCTACATTGACAAGCTGGTTGATATCTACTTCAAGAGCTTCAATTGGCAGTACTATGGACTGGACCGGGATATCTTTGACAAGCAGCTCGCTGAGTGGTACAGGCTACCTTTCAACCTGCTCACGACAGGCGGACCCCAGGCTTTGTCGCCTGACCTGAGGGCCTTCCCGGCTATGCTCTTCCAGACGATTGCGACGGCGCTGTTGGTTCTACCATCGGGTTCGGACCCGATCTTTGACTCGCTCAAGTATGCTGGGGGTATGACGTTTGAGGATTTGGCCATGGACTATAGCGAGTCGGGAGTTGCAATTCTTTCACTGTTGGGAAAACGGCAGATGTCTATCACGACTGTCCTGGCGGGTTTTTTGCGAGCTTCGTTTCTGAAGTACGTGGCGTTGGTGACAGAGGCGGTCAGTCTTCTCTTTCTCTCTTTCTTGCTTTCTTCTTCCTAAGGACTAACATAGCCAGTGGCATGCCATCGGCTCGGCCATCAGAGATGCGCAAGAGATTGGGCTGCACAGGGACGGTCTGGATCCAAAACCGAAGAGCGATAATGCTTCTGCAGTTTTGGAGAACCAGTGGGAGATTCAGCGCCGTAGGAGGTTATGGATGATTTTGGTCGGGTGGGATGTCCATACAGGCGTCGTCCTTGGTCGACCAATCTCCATCAGCGTGAGTATGGCATCGCCAACGTTGCCCGTCGATACACCCATCCCCAAGGACCGATCCAAAACGCCCGTGTCGCCGCGAAGTGAGAATGATCCCCCAACACCTCTTACGAGAGCCATCTGGGCATACCACGTCATGGTGCCACTGAGGGAGATTGTGGAACTCGAGAAGGAGGGCGCGTGTCCTAAGGACTTTTCCAAAGTAGACGCCCTCCACCAGCGAATGCTGGAGATTGAAGCGCATACCCCCCCTTACTTTCGCTTGGAGAACCCCGACACGACCTTTGATGATCACGCAGACTGTTACTGGTTGCCATATGTCCGCGCCACGCTTCCTCAACTCATGTCGTTCAACTTTATGGCCCTTCACCGTCCTTATATCTTCACCCGGCCCAAGAGCCGCAAGGCAGCCTTGCTAGCGAGTCTGAACATGCTTCACGCACAGCGTTTGCATTTCCAATCGCTCAAGCCGCAACAGTACAAGACGTGAGTCTTGCCCCAACAGAAAACGAGCCCTTTTTAATTCTCTAGGACAGATTCTCCCTCTTCTTCGGTACCTTTGACGCCATTGTCCTCATGGCCTCCATCTACATCCTTTTCCCCAAAGAGCACCGTGACTTGGTACACAACGCGCTCCAACACTTCCAATGGGCTGTCGAGCGCTTCGAGGCTATGTCGGAGCGCAACGCCCTCGCTCGCGCCGCCCTTGGTGTCCTCCAGGCCATCTTTATGCGCCTCAAGAAATCCCTCGGAATCTCCCCGCAGGCCGCAAAAGCCATGCTCTCTTCTCCTGTCCCTCCAGTGACGTCTACCGCCCTGTCGCCTTTTCCCTTTTCCGCCTCAGAAAGATCGCCGTCCCAAGAGAATACTACTACCTCCCCGCTGACGACAAGCGACGTTCTGTCCGACGACATCACCAGCACTTCTTCCATCACGGGATTCACCTCGACAAATAGACCAGGAAGCGACCTTTTTACCGAAATGGACATGGATATGGACATGCCCAGCGCCAACCCCGGGCCCCCCTTCGACTGGGCTCTCCCGAGTGATTTCGATTGGGCCAGCCTCCAGCCAATCTACGCAACCAGTGACCTAGTATATAATGACCTTGGCCTGGGCTTGCGCGAGGATGTGTTGCTCCCTTCGTCGGCGTGGTCGCTGGATACGACTAGTGTCAGTACGGGAACGGGAACTACAGTGGCTTCAGGTAGTGGGAATGGGAACGAAGCTGGCGCGGGTGTTGCGGGGTTACTCAGGCTTAGGGGAGAGTATCAGAGCGACAGGCATACCGGACAGGGTGTGACGGGGACTGGGACGGCGGGGATGACATTTCAGTTTGAGGGGGGGTTTGGGAATGATAGTTTGTGGAGTTTGTTGAATCATTATACCCCGTTTTGAAAGGTATTGTACACATGCATAGATATGCCGGCGAATGCATCTAACAATGGATACATGGACAGTTGGCTGAGATTGTGGTGAGAAAAAAAGAAGAAGAAGGTGTTTGTCCGGGGGGGGCGGGGGCTGGGTTAAAGATAAGACACCTACAAACAAGCCCACCAAGTTAATACCCAGGAAACCAACGAGGGAGGAGCGGGAGAACATGCCAGGTACCTGGTTAAGGGAGTAAATGACACAGGCAAGCACAACGCAACGGAATGGGATAACGTAAAAAGCTGCCTACCAAGTAAACGCTATAAACTACAACAAGGGGAACTAACCTCGTGAGAGAAAAAAAGAAAGAAATGAAAGAAATGGAAACATGCCGCGCAGGGAATATTCTCAAAATGGCTCTCCTACAGTAGCTCCACTAGAAACTATGCACTTAAAACACTGATAGAGAACGACAGACAGCTGAGTATATAGGAACACGTTACCTAATTTAAGATTAGAACTGAGAAGAAGTAGTTACGAGATATAAATTTGGGTGAGAGTTTTTTCTTCCCATCTTTTTCTTAATATGCATGACTGCTTTGCTCTGTTGCTCTTCGGGCTCTTCAGGCCTGGTTGAGCGGTGCATGATGTTTTCAATATGTGATAGTCACACATCTCACCAATTTGCCATGTAGATTAACAAACCAGTGCCGTGTACGAGTCCTCAAAACAGAATTGTGCTATCAGTGGTTGTAACACCTCTGATGGCCACAGACGGGCTTACTCTGTTCAGCGAGCGTAACCTGGATATCTAACTTGATACCAGTATAAATTGGACCCTTTCATGGTTATCACTGCATTTGCTACTCATCCACAGGTAATTTTCAGTTCCTCCTGCTGAGGGTCCCCACAGATATCTCATCCCCCCTATCCCCGCCCAATGGAGCATCAATAGGAGAGACATCCCCTTCCCGCGAAGATACTTGCTGCTGTTCTCCTCTCTCGTCACCGTTCGCAACCGGAATTGCAGCTGGCATCGGCGTCAAAACAGGCTCAGCAAAGCCGTACCACGCGATAACCGCAACGCCCAAAATGCCGCTAACACAACTGAATACAAGGGCAACGATGCCGCGAGTGGTAAATCTGTCTTCAATTAGCATCTTGTCACGGAGGCAAAGGGGATGTGCACATGCCCAGCAGGCAGAGGATCCGGAGGCACGTTCTGGCCCCTCAGGTCGAGAAAGTCCACAGTATTACCCGCCGCGTTACCCGCAGTGGGAACACCAGCCAGACCGCAAGCATCGTAGTGGCCTTTGGGAACCCCTAACGTCTTTTGGAGATCAAGCGGAGCCTCAACAAATGTGGCTATCAAGCCAGACTGAACGTGCCATTCAATGTGGCAGTGGAAGAGCCAAATCCCTTCTTTGAATCAGCAAATTTATCTGGGAAAGGCATGGATGGGAATTACCTGGATTATCTGCCCTAAATCGCAATACGATGTTACCGTTCGGGTTCAGAACGACAGTGTCCCGTCTCATGGGGACAGGAGCAAAGCTGGCCGTTGTGACATTAGAGTCCTGGAAGACGCCAGCCTCTTCCTCGGAACGCCAAACCGTCTGAAAATTGTGGCCGTGAAGATGAAAAGGATGCTTCCCGGGATCCAGGTTATTCACAATAATCTCTACAATCTGACCTCGCTCCAGAACGAAGGGATGTGTGTACTCTCCATAGACCGCTGGGTTGGTTGCCAAGTCCCCAGCACTCAGCGCCGTGTATAATGTGGGAACCTTCGGAGTGGTATACGTGATGTTGTTGAAGAAGGCACTGGGCCAAAAGTTAACTTAGGTGTGAAACTGGAGACGGTGGTCTTACTAGTTTGCTCCATCACCAAGGTTATCCATGATAACATCTAGTGACACACTCTGGTTGGGTTCGCCCCAGATCGTCTGGTTATCCCAGGGAACAAGGGTGACGTCGTCAAAGGGCTCAAAAGGCTCGTAAAGCATTGTAGGCTTAGGGAGAGGCTTATTAGAATCGTAAACAAGCCAGCCGGTAACGTTCCAGTCCAGATCACCTGGGAGCTGGTCGAATAGGTCCTAATTCCTATTAGCACCTCCCTTCTACGAGAAACACCCGCACCCACTGTGTCCATGCTCGCCACAATGGGGAAGTTGGCCGAAGTATCATTCTTGGCCGTGACCAGGAAGCTGCAGCGCTGGGCTGCCGAGAGGTATATCATGGTGGCTTCGGCTGGGTGTGTATAGACGCCATCTACCTCGAGAATGGTCATGTTGTGGCCCTCGAACCATAGATACTGGCCAGAAAAGGCACCGATATTTATGACGCGGAATAGATATGTCTTTCCAGCATCGAAGGGTATCTTGAGATTCTGCGTCTCGTTGAGTAGGGCTGATTTGGGCACTGGTTCGGCACCAGTCGGATTGACTCTGCTCATGAAAAAGGAGAGCAAGCCCGGCATCTCATCGTGATACCAGTCCGAGACAGTCATGACAAGTTCGTCGTCGTAAAGGCCCTTGAATGGACTGTTCGGATCGTTGATGATGAGGGGGCCCCTGAGACCATCGGGGTACTGGCCGTGGGTATGAGAGTGGTACCAATACGTGCCAGGCTGTTCCACCGTGAAGTTGTACGTAAATCGAGCTCCTGGTGGAATGGGACACTGGGTCACAAACGACGGGCCATCCATGTCGGTGGTTCCATTCATGAAGATGCCGTGGAAATGGAGCGATGTTGACTGGTTACCGAGAGAATTCAGGACATTGACAATGATGCGATCTCCCACGTCGGCCTGTATCCTCGGGATGGGCCATTGACCGTTGATTCCAATTGTCGGGCGATTTGCCATTCCGTCAGGATTGGCAGTCACCCATGAAATCTCGAAGTCGTAGGTGACCGTGGCCGCGTCCGCAAAGGCGATGGCGCCCAGGAGAGCGGGAAGCCATCGTGGTGTCATCGCGCGTGGGCACTTGTCTGCAAAGTTCGAGGTAGAAAATGACATAAAAAGATCACGCAGATCCTGTTGAGTTTCTTCGACCTGAGAAGGCACGAAGGGGTCCTTAGACTCCTCCCGCGCCTGCGACAGAAACCAGTGATTTTCCACCGCCTGTTTTCTGTTCGTCCGAAGACGGAACGCCACACCAAGGGCGTCTGGGGCACGCAATACGCGGGGGTAGGTCCAAGATGGTCGGCTGAGGAGTACATAACATTATCTTATGATCTTATCAATCAACTTCAGGCGGCATGCAAAGCATGAGCGGCCCGGGGCTGACCAATCAGGAGAATACCATCCGTGTAAGTGGTGGACACGAACGATGGTTACCATGTATCACCATCCATGTCTTACCCCATTACTATTCCCATCGCGGAATCGATTGGGAGGAGTGGGCCAGGGTGCACACACCTTGCTGCAGCTCCTAACCAGAAACTGGTGTTTTTTGCCGACAAGTGGTCTGTTTGGTCGGTTGAGGCGTTCCTTTCCCAAGCTTCAACCTCTTTCTGCTCGGCCAGAGTCCAAACTGCCCAAGCTCCCTCTCCCGTCCCTTTCCCCTGCCATTGGAAGAGGATCGGGTCAAACTGTGTGCGATCTTCCAAGGCTCGATGATCAAGTATTTGTGTCGCTGCCTTTGAGATGCTGGTGGTCCCCGGAGATTGGCCCTCGAAGCTTGACGGTGCTTAATCATGCTTGGCTCCTTCTTGGCTCATCTTGGCGCAGCGACTGCCGACGGATTCCAACGACATACCGAGGCGTGTTGCGACGGCAGCGATGTGACAGAAGGGACTCGCAACTCCATTCAATGAAAGAAGGCACCCGAAGGCAGCAGTTGCGCTGCGTCCCAAGGAACTGAGGTTGGTCTCCATCTAATCTGATTGATAACGAAAATTGCCGGGCCGTGGGGGATGTACCTCCTAGTAGCTTTTTCCCTCAAGGCTGCACTTCTCATTTGATCAGTCACCACCAGGTACGACCATCGCATTTCCCAGCTGTGCCGCGCTTCCCGACCCCATGCGGGGATTCAAGACCCTCAGGTCTGTGCAGCTCAACCTTGGGACGGGATGAGTGCTACTCATTGGTCGTCGAGCCGGAATCGGCTGATGTGGTGAGTTTTTATTATCTGATAAGATGCGCCGATAATCGCTCCCCTTTGGTTACTTTTCATTGGCTTTCCCATCTTTGCTCAGCATAGCTTGAGGAAGGTACCTACCTGGCCGGAAGCTAGAAAGGCGGCACCCGAGCGCCTCGAGGGCAGGGAGTTGGTCCAGATAGCATCACTGTTGCCGCTGCTGTTTTCTTCGTAGTCTCTTTGGCACCGGTGGTCAAAGAGAAAGCACACACCAAATAGCAACATGACCGACGACGTTTTCTCAGTCCCCGTCTTCCTTGTCGTCTTCCGCGAGAGTCTCGAGACAGTCATCGTCGTCTCAGTCCTGCTCGCCTTCCTCAAGCAGACCCTTGACGGGCCTAATGGCGACCGAAAAATCTACAAAAAGCTTGTTCGCCAGGTCTGGTTAGGCACCGGCCTCGGGATCCTCCTCTGTCTCGTTGTCGGCGGCGGCTTGATCGGTGCCTTTTACACCATCGGCGTCAACAATTGGGAAATATCCGAGAACAATTATGAGGGCGCATTCTGTCTCATCGCCTCCGTAATCATTACCATCGTCGGTGCTGCCCTCCTCAGGGTGGGCAAGATGCAGGAGAAGTGGCGTGTCAAACTCGCCGCTGCGCTTGAGGCGCCGTTTGCTGCGACCAAGTCTGAGGGGAAATGGGCTGCCGTGACGAGATTTTTCGAGAAGTACGCCATGTTTGCACTGCCTTTTATTACAGTCCTGCGCGAGGGTATTGAGGCTATCGTTTTCGTCGCTGGTGTTTCGTTCCAAGCCCAGGCCAAGTCCGTCCCGCTCCCCGTTGTCGTTGGCCTGTGGGTCGGCGTCATAATTGGATATCTATTGTACAAGTAAGTAGAGTGGTGCTATATACCTACCTAGCCAAGGTGCTAACAAACAGAAAGGGGAGGATCCACAACGAGGCTCCAGCTCTTCCTAGTGCTATCAACCTGTCTCTTGTACCTTGTCGCTGCCGGGCTCTTTTCTCGCGCCGTTTGGGCCTTTGAAGCGCAACAGTGGGCCAACGCTATCGGTGGGGATGCTGCCGAGCTTGGTGTCGGGCCTGGGTCCTACGACATCAACAAGTCTGTGTGGCACGTCAACGTGAGCACCCCATATCAAGAACGGCGAAGAAACCTTGATGACTTACACCCGGATAGTGTTGCAGTCCAAACTTCAACGGCGGGAGTGGTTGGGGAGTTTTTAACGCCCTTTTTGGGTGGACTAATTCAGCGACATACGGCTCAGTCATCTCGTATAACGTATACTGGATGTTCGTTATTACCGGATTTCTCGTCATGAGGCACAAGGAAGTCAAGGGCCACTGGCCCTTCATGAAACTAAAACCGACACCCTCTGTCGATGCCGGGCAGGAGGAATCGGCCAGTGACGGACCTGCGTCCAAGTCCGGTGTGATGACAGCCGAACAGGAAAAGGGGCTACGGGTATAACCAATTCGGGCAGCGCTGACGCCCATTCGTATACCATCCATATATCCAACACATGTGTCGCAAGAACGAGAGAGTTGGCGAATAAAAGTTAACAACCTAAAAGATTGTGCATCCCTATCTAAAGGACCGCCGGCTTCATCTGTAACTTGACCCCTGAAATGTTGTTAGTAAAAGACTTTGTGGGATGCTGCTCGGCGGATATGCAAAATGGGCAAAGAAAGTTCTTGGATACTGTTGAAGTGTATTCTTCTTATAGTCATCGGTACTGCGCTCAACACTCGGGGGCTTGCGGAGACGGTCTTTGTCTTCTCTTTTAATAGGTACGTTCTTCTACGCCTCCATTCCTTTGGAAACATTGAGGCAAAACATCCTCTCATCTTTGATCTGGGCAACTCCGATTCACCTAGGGCATTGCCTGGCCATAAGATCCTACATGGGCTAGATAGCCCTCAGTGGTGCTCTGCGAGTACATGCCTCAGTTAGTGCCGGGGTGTGAATACAGTCCAGCACATTCTTTTATCACATGTTTATTCCTTCGGGAGCCAATCCCAATCCCTTGCCGTAAACAGTGCTAGTGCCAGCCGGTCGGGCCCGATATAAAACGGCTGGCCTGGCTGGGTATTTGCCGCCATAGAGCGGGTAAACCGAAAGATCTTGCCCTCGTCTGCCTCTTCGTCTCGTACCCATGTGAGGGACGTGCTTTCTTTTCTCCAGGCTGGCCCGATAGAGATGGCCGACGAGGTCAACATGGTCTGGATGAAGTCTAGGATGGTCGAGACGTGTCTGCGTGGGCCGCACGACGTGTGGTTTTTGTCGATTTGGTACGACGGGACATGCTTGAGGCCGGATATCAGGCTGCGGATGTCGGTGGTGGTGTACTTTATTATGGCGTCTGGTAGGTGGATAGCCGAGAAGTCGAGGGGGAATAGGTAATCGTGAGTGGAGAGAAACTTGACCAACTCGCCGAGCTGGTATGAATCACAGCTGACGCTGGAATCATATCCCAGCTGACACTGGCGCTCCCTGCTCGTGTAGAGGCGCAAGAAGTAGCCTTGGATGGAGGCGATAGTGCGGAGGATGCACTGTCGGCGGTAATGGATTTCTTCTTCCAAGCCGTAGGGGAGATTCCACCAAAGAGCATTGTAGTTGTAGTTACCTTCTGCCTCATCTAGAGACCATCTCCGCGAGCCGTACAGTATCAGCTCTTTGGTAGCGGCATGCATTTTCAGAGGGACTTCAAGAAGCCATGACACGAGAATCTTCTGCCGGAGTGTCTCCTCGCTGGCTTTACTCAGGGCTGGCTTGTCGCTGTTGTCGCCGTTTGTGATTTGGCTGTGTGTTGCAGGGAATTTCATGCGGCCTCCCAGAGACGTGCTCAGATTGCGGCGCACTACAGCAAGGCAGTCGAAACGATCTGCCTGGATGGCCAAGGTCGCAAAGTATCGCATGTGGTGTGTCTTGTACGTGACTGGCTTTTGATGGAGAATCCTCATGAGATCCCCGAAGATGATATCTTGCTCGGCCGACTGGGTAGCATTGTCGTCTTCCTCAATCTTCACCCTGGGCAGGTCCTTGGCTAAAGCTTCAGAGGGCTTAATTTGTAGCGCAGCTAGTCGCTCCATGGTCTGGGCAACCGACCTTGCCTCGATGAATCTAGTGTCGACGAACAGCTTCTTGAAATAGGTCGAGTGTTCCTTCACAATAGAGAGCTTAACGCGGTATCCGCACCTGATCTTGGCCTTGAAGATGCGGTTGGGTGTATTCTTCTCGTTAGGTCGCGGTCTTGGGGCTTTTCTCGCCATTCTGAGAGTGTCGCTGGAAGTCTCGAATGTCACGTCAAGCAGAGCATCTCCATCTGGGACGATGTCGATAATGTCGTCGAACAGAGTATCATGATTACTTGCCGATGAGTCCATTCCAGAGTAGCCTCCTCACATATTCTCCTCTCCAACGTCTAGAGGACGATTGTTAGCTGGGGATTCGCTGATGATAGCAAATCCGAGATCCGAAATTCACCCGTTGCCTGAGAAGCCTCAGGCATTGAGTAGCGTCCCCAGCAACATGGAAGTGCACTAACTTCTTCCGAGGCTGGATGTAACTTGTCATTCTTCCCACGGCTCGTATTTAACACACGACCAGAATAAGAAAATTTCCAAGATGCACTCACCTTGGATTCTCTTGTGAAGTCGGTGTTAGGGATGGGAAATTTCAGAAATTTTTATCAAAAGTTGAATTTCGAGATTTTCAAGGCGCGGCCGTGAATGAAATTGAATTTCATCTGACTAATCAAGGGTTAGGGTTATAGCCATAACCCGCAGCAGTTGGAAAGGATCATCGAGTTGGCAGATGGTTCGGGGAATGAGGGCGATGAGTTTTGGGTGGATTGAGGATGCCCCTGTCTAGATGGGGCCCAATCTCCCATAGAAAAGACCGTTTTCTTGGACACTGAGCCCTTGTTTTGCCTGCTGCTCTGACCCTCCTGTACCCCCCGTCTGAACCCTCTATTTCATGCCAAGGTTTCTTGATTCAGGGCCACCATGAAATTGAAACGGCGTTGGGCGTGAAATTTCTGAAATGTGACATTTCATTTCCTTCCCCTAGTCGGTGTGAGTACCCAGCCAGTTGGACTTGGCTAGAAACTGCAAGGGCTGGGGTTTGGATGACGTGTGTGTGGACCCATAGCGCAACTTTTGTATGATAGGGGGTTTCTCTCACCCTCTCGCCCTCAGTCTACACATGTTGAGTTTTCCTTTCTCGGTCACTTCAACAATTTTGCAAAACCTGAGAATATTCGTACATCCATGTGGCGGTCTGTGCAGAGACAGATCATTTTGGTTATGCTAGGTGACCTTTCAACAGTGAACCCTGAGCCTTTCCGGAGGGTTTCCCTGCCCCGCCATTGGCAGGCGAGCGTAACCCCGAAGTGTTGAACTCCCGGCCAGCTGGACCGAGAGATAAAAGTGGGAAAGCATTGATTTTGACAGCCGAAGGTCCACCCAATTCAAGCTTTCCATGCCTGTCTGTTCTTACACAAGAACCTGGATATCCTTCCAACGAGAGCTGCACAGCCTTGCACTCACAGCTCCTTTTCGAAGAATAATCCAGCGGGGAAAAAAAATCTTTCCTGGGTGCTGTTCAGGACAAACAACGGAGTTCAAAAACCATTGGTGTAACACGGCAGGTCGTGTCGGGAGTCAGCATTAGTTATTGGAGCAACCCGGTGAATCCCCGGCATCGTGGTTTCGGCTACGTCAGCCCTATCCCGCTTGTGCAACCCATCGCGTTGCTCAAATCTTTCATGGCCACAATCTCGGTGGGCTTTCCCAGAGCCTCTCACACTTTCAGCGACCACCGAATCGCGTCGCCGAGCCTGAAAGGGCTTCGATAGTGCTGTGAGTACCTTGGCGATGGGCCCTTTCCGCCGTTGGACTTTGGCGCCAGCCCCAACAACCTTAGCACCTCCGAACACAGCTCTTTCCACTCTTGCCCATGGCGATTCGAAAACACTTCTCCGAGCTTTTATGAGATACATATCGACCCTCTTCCATGGACACCGCCGTCCGCGCCTAAAGAGCGTTGCCATGTCGAATCTCGGTCCTCTCCGAAGCGTCGCGGGGCGACGCTCTATCGGCGTCAGATCTCACACACTCCTGCCCCTCAACACTCGAGTGCCCCGACGCGCCTTCAACACCTACTTCGTCACCCACCTACCCTCGTCGTCGCTACACCCGGATTCGCGCTCCTCCAGCGGCCCCGGCCACAAGCTTCCCAGATCCGCCTCAACACCCCACACTCCGAGACCTGGCTCGTCGCCCGCCGTCTCTCCGCACAACATGCCCAGTCGCGACCTTACGGTGGTACGCATACCGCTGCGGAGTGCCAAGCACCACTACGGCGTCGCCAATTCGCGCGGTCAGCGGGGGTACAACGAAGATACCTATCAGGCGGGCACAATTTCAATGCCAGCCTTCGCCAAACGCGCTCCGATTAGCCTGGTTCGCAGCTCGTTGGTGAAGCAGGGCGAGGGCACCAGCGCCGACAGCGCCTTTGGTGATCCCCAAATATTCTACTTTGGCGTCTTTGACGGCCATGGTGGTAGCGAGTGCAGTGACTTTTTGCGGGACGAGCTCCACGGCTACATTGAGGAGGCTGCTACAGATTTCAAGCTCGAGAGCAGCCTGAAGAAGGGAGAGGCGCCGGCGTCCTCAAGCCAGGAAGATCCCAGGCCGCAGGTCAAAGACAACGGGAACGAGAACAGCGAGAGTTATACAGATGGCGGCAATGACGTCCCCAGCGCCGCCCAACTCCAATATGAGCTGCTCCAGGAATACAAGCGCACAGTTGGAGGCTACTTCAGACGATTCAACCCAGAGCACTTTAGTGTCACCCAGCTCAGTTCAATCTCTTCTCCAGAAGACGAGTATCCGGCCGCGTTATCCCCAGCCACGGTGGAATTGGTCCTGGCTTATGCCTTTCTCCGCGCCGACCTAGACTTCATTACTGCCCAGGCCCGCAAACCGGACCCCGACGACCCGTATGTCTCCGACATTCCACTTAACAAGGACGAAATCCTCGGCAGCCCGCATCTTCCGCCCTCGGGGCACTGTATTGGCGGTCCGGCGCGCTTTAAGGGCGGCTCCACGGCCTCTGTCGCGCTGATTTCTACACCTACCCCTGCCCCCTTTTGGCACCCAGCGTCGCACAGCACCATTATTGTCTCCCATGTAGGCGACACGCGTATTCTCCTCTGCGAGACCAAGACTGGCCTCCCCCGTCCTCTAACAAGCGACCACCACCCCTCATCCCCAACCGAGTCCCGCCGCCTCCGCCGATTCGCCGAATCTTTCGTCACCGATTCATTTGGCGAAGAGCGAATTCAGGGTCTTGCCAACAGCCGCGCGTTTGGCGACATGCAGAGCAAGAGGCTTGGCGTTTCGGCTGAGCCAGACATCACTCGTGTCGATATGGGACCCGCCGAGTTCTCCTTTTTAGTACTGGCAAGCGATGGCGTGAGTGGCACTCTCAGCGACCAGGAAATCGTTGATGTGATCAAAGAGGCACGTACGCCTGAAGAAGGCGCCCGTCAAGTTGTCGATTACGCGACCGAAATCTCGAACGACGGCGACAATGCTACCTGTCTGGTTGTGCGCCTCGGCGGGTGGGAACGACGCAGCGAGGGCGGCCTGGGCGGTCTCGGTACAAAAGAGATTAGAGATGCGAGAAGAGCCGAGGCACTAGATCCAAGACGGAGAGGGAGAAGGTGACCACACACCAACCGCCTGTGGTTTTCTGGAGCACGAGTTCCCATCATGATGTCTTGATGTCTTCATGACGATTTGCAACATTTCCTATTTTGCTTCTAGTTTCTGCGGTTCTACATAGCATTCAGACAGAGGCGGCTCGTGATTTGTCCTCTGTTCCCTTTCTCTGTTCCTTTTCTCTCAATGATCCAGACCGCAAGACAACGGCGACTCGAGGGGACAGGGTATTGTGTGGGTTTTCACCTAGGGCAAGGAGGTTAAGTCAAGCATACTGGGGAAAGCAAAGTGAGGTACGGATGTCTAGATTTGGGTCTTGGAAACAATTCACCATTCGTTGAGGGACGGTGGGACACAACCTATTTTACACTCCCTACCTTGCCGCTGGCAGTGGCGGGCCATGAAGAAAGAAACCATCCTCTAGTCTGGGAAATCCGGTAACACAATCGATAAAGCGATATCGTGGGGCGAGTGAGGGAGAGAGAGATACATGAAAGGGAAGTCGAGAGATATAAACTCGGTACGGATATGGATAGACGGACGGACGGACAAAAAGCATTGCATCAAGATGGCATGCATGGCTGGCTTTGGCGTTAGTGTTCTAGAAGCAGGGAAAGGTTAATTTAGCTTAGTTTCAGGTCAACAGCCCAGATTCGTTGGGGTCGATTCGGGCTGGGTATGGTCTGTGTTTGGTTCCCTATGAGTTGGTTGACAGCTGCTGCTGGTTTCATTTGACCTGGTCTGGGTCGGGTGGCCAGGACTTGGGAAATAGGTGAGGTACCTTGCCGAAGTAGGTCGGTAGGTACCTAGGTACTACAGTAGGGCGCGATGAAGTGAGGGATCATGGAATCGAATAAATGTACTTGCTTCAATAATATGGCACGCATGACATGACACTGGGAAGACAAGTCCAGTAAGCAGCCTGGCCGTTGTTGCTCTCCCCAAATGCAGTCGAATAACAAAGTCAACTATATCTTCCCCGACATAAATACACCAGACTACCCACAGGCCACCCCCGTAGGCACACACAAACATAAATAGCACGATATCTGCTTTAAAACTCCCTTTGATATCGCCACTGTCATTCCTTCGCGATTCAACTGACATCCGCCTGATTCATGATACGATATGTTTTGGTCCAGGTGTCAACCCTCTACCTGTATCCTCCGTGGTACTGTCCGCCCCAGCCTTGTTGACCAGGATAGCCGCCCGGAGGTGGTTGCTGGGGTTGGCCGTACTGAGGCTGTGGTGGTCCGTAACCCGGCCCAGGGCCATATCCCTGCGGAGGGGGTTGCTGATGTTGTGGCTGCTGCTGTGGCGGCCAATAGCCAGGGGCTGGCCCAGGACTAGGCTGTTGCTGGGCATAGGGCGGCTGGCTTGAATAGCCTCGCCCGTGGTAGCTCGGGGACGCAAGCGGTTGATTGTGATATCCAAATCCAGGGGATGCTGGTGGTTGGTTGTAGTACCCCTGGCTCTGGCCGGAGCTGCCAGGACGGCCCTGGTTGTAATACCCGCTAGCAGCCCCAGAAGAGGAGCCCGGGCGGCTTGAGGGACGAGGGGAGGCAGACATATCACGAGTCGGAACTTTGGCCCAGAGCGAACCAGCAGGTTTGCCGTGGCCACCATCGCCGTGACCGCAACCGCCAAGAGAGCGGGACTTGGTTCCGGCTGGGAGGATGTGATTGTGGCCCTCCTTCACCGACTGTGATGAGAGAAGTCGGTTGATCTCATGGCCGTGTTTAGATTCCCTAGTCCAGCTTCGGACAGTCTCAAACATCTCGCGCTGGATCTGGATGCGTTCGTCACGGATAGCGGGGTGATGGAATGCCCGGAGGACATCGTTGACAACCTCGTCGATGGGAACTCCAGGATTCTCCCAGGCGTAGAGAACGCGGCTGAAGTGGGTGTTAGCTGTGGAAGACGTGGTATTTGGGACATGCACACCTACGGGACAACATATTGGAGGATGGTAGCAGCAACCCGTCCTGCGCATGAGTTCAGGACATTTGTGAAGTGATCCTTGGAGAGCATCGAGTGGGTAGGATTGTCGCAACGGGGGTTCGACCACGGCTCGAGCTGTGATTTCGCGCTGGAGCTGATAATGTTGGACGACCCATCCTTCAAGACCTTGGACACCGACTTGATGATGGGCTGGACGAAAGGCGCTAGCAGACCCATGATGAAAGCCGTAAGTGTCTCACCAATCTTTTCGAGCAAGCCTTCAAGCCCTGGAATTTTGGCGACGGTGTTGCTGATCGACCTGACAATGCGATCACGGAATTCGAGGATGGGGTAAATCTGCTTGGCAACCTTAACAGGGTCAAAGTTAGGGCTCATGCCGGGGACAATGTTGACATTGTCGCCCGCCCTAGCATTCTCCTTCTCCTGCCGTTCAGAAGCTGCCTTTAGATCGCGAGCTTGTGAGGCAAACTCGCCGCCTCCGATTGGAAGTTTGGAGATTAGCGAGATGAAATCACCACCACCACTTGAGCTGCCGCCGCCTAGGCCGAAGAATCCACGGCTGGTGGTGCCGCCGATGCCGAGCCCAGTTGTGTGGGTTTGAGCATTCTGGAAGGCCTCGTTCATCTCATCCACCTCGGACTGGGTAAAATGGTCGGTGGCCTCACTGGAGCGTGTTAATTCTGCGCATGATGCGGAATACAACAAAGAAGGGGGTAACTTACCCAATGACTGAGTGTAGAAAGTCAACTGCACCAAAGGTGCCTGTGACGAGGGGATAAACATACTTCCCCCTCAAGTTGATGCGCGTACCGCTGCCACAATGAGGGAAGACGTCGTTATATCCGAGTTCGAGAAGGGCGAGCTCGCAGTAATTGCTGTGGGCGCTGAAGTCCTCCATAGTATGCAGTGCCTGTCCTAGGCATCTTAGGGCCTCGCAGAGGTCAGCCTCTTTTCCAGAACCTCCCGTTCCATGAAGATAGACTCGGCCGTAGTGGATGCTGCGAGCAAAGCTATAACGGAGATAGCCTGCGCTCGTAGCCCAGCCGCCATTCTCATTGGCAATGTAGTTTTTCATGCCAGTTCGGGGGTCAATCTCGAGCTCTCTTGGATCAACAGGACCCCGAAGACGCTTGTCGTAGGTGCGGGCATCTTCGCCGTCAGCGTAGTCAAGGGGGTTATCGATGTGTTCCTCCGGTCGGTAGACGCCGAGGCGCTCCTCAGTCACCTCAAACTCTTCTGTGGCATATCCGTTCGCTAGAAAAGACAGCACCCAGACCTTAATAGATATGTCAGCCACTTTGTCCTTCTTGTGGGGGCTTGGTCCACACACCAAAATTCTAATTGTAGCGGCGTTGACGCCTTTCAAACTACCCACATCAAGGGCCTGCGAGTAATCACGCAACCAGTTGCCGAAATAGACGCGGGACACCATCATGCTGGTCCATTTCTTACCGTGCAAAAAGGTCAATGTCTTGAGCATATCCTCAATGTCTCCATGTCTCCAATTGTGACCTTCGACCTGGGCGATCGAAGGGATGTTTCCAGCACCGAACGCTGCGGCCTTGCCTGGCAAGATAATCAACAAGACAGCGAGGACGAGCAGTATGCTGCCGCCTGAGAAACGGAGCCCGGTCATGGTGCGCGGGTTTGGGAATGAGGGGCGGTTGGGCCCGAATGATTTTGTGATGACGTTAGGGAGGGGTTATTGGCGCTGCGCGGGCAATTGTCCAGGTTTTTGTGGCTTCGCCGGGGTCCTTTTATGCAGCAAAAGGACAGCAATGAGCATGCGCAGGTCAGGAACAGATCATAGATCCGCTCTGCTGGGGATCGCAAGCTAAAGAATCAAATCAAAAGCTGGCGGCCTCTGTCGAGGAGTGCCAAGCAATTTCTGCCAAACGACGATTGCGCTTTACGTCAGATGAGGAGAACGATGCAGCCCTAACTGCCCAAATCCTCTGGAAACGCAGAATGCCATGCACGTGAAATCCCGAGCCTGCTTGTCTCATTCGTCACTCGCCGTCGGACTTTTTTTAAGGGGAGGCAACTCCACCGAGACTTTCTCCCCTCACCTTATTGTATACCTCCACACTGGAGGGGTATGCTTTGCGGCTAGTGGCCTTTGCGTCTGTGTGCTCTGAAGGATTGTAAGCGCGAAACTTCCGTTGTTAGGGATTTAAGCAAGTGGCTTATACTGGTGTATATACAGCGCTGTTAGAAGAGGCGTTAAGTCAAAATATATAGGGCCCAGATTTTAAACGGAGCCCAGACCTCATCGTTGAGGCCTTGAGTCTTCTCATCGAGGGCTTATAATAACTGCTAAAATGCTATTACGGATTCGCTCTAGGGTTACTTCTAGCCGCCGCCGAGCTGTAAAGTACTATGCGAACAATTTTTTAGGGGTTACATACCTGTATGGAGCAAACTGAGAGAAACATCGTGCAATGCTGTTTGTATAATGTAGACATTGCGATCAAGAGTCTCATCGCTCCAGCAGGAAAGAATGTTAGTGTTCCACTTGAACCCGTTCCTTCTGGCAACGGCTCAACGCCTGTCCACCATGGTGACCTCACGCGGCTAAAAATGTGCATCTGGGAAATGGAACATTTTTGAGAAGTAGAGTAGGTGGCTATCACCATCAGTCAACGGGCGCAGCTGTCAAAAATTCACGGTGAACTGATTTGCATCAAAATTGTCTGGCTTGACTGCAGACAAAAATTGGGACCATAGCACAACGAATCAGACAACGGCAAGGATCGAGCGCTGAGATCAGATGGTTTTTCGCCAATGGGGTGCCACAATCTGCTGATGGTTTTTCTGCCCATCCACTCCGCGTATCCACGTCGCTCTCGCAAATGAGACCCCTGGACAAGAGGGTCGATCTCCTGTGGGTGGGTCGAGTTTGTGATTCTTCTTTTTAAGGTCCTGAGTTCTGATCGTCGCGTCGGCCATCCGCATCTTTTTGTCTCTGCCGGACGTCCTTCCTTCCGTCGCTCCTTTGCAAACCCAGTCCCCGACTTTTGCGATCGAGCTTCAAGCATCCCCGAGCTCGCGCGACGTTAGCCGATCTGAAAGCCACCATGCCCGGCCGGACGTTGCCCACCCTGACGGTCGCCGAAGTTGAGTCGCACAACTCGGCCAAGTCTTGCTATGTCACACTCGGAAACAATGTCTACGATGTGACCGACTTCCTCGACGCGCATCCCGGCGGATCCGATCTTGTTCTCGAGTACGCGGGCAAAGACGTTGGAGACATCCTGCAGGACGGATCGTCGCATGCTCACTCAGAGGCTGCCTACGAAGTGCTAGACGACTCCCTAGTAGCCTTCCTAGCCTCAGCCAACGGAACAAGTTCCAATGGCAAGTTCAAGTCGGGCGGGGCTGAAAGGGCGGCGAACGGGGACGGAAAGTATGTGCATCCCAGGACGGGCATGTCATCTGAGGAGGACCTCAGCAAGGACACGGATATCGCCAACGACTACAAGACGCATAAATTTCTCGACCTGAGCAAGCCTCTCTTGATGCAGGTGTGGTATGGAGGCTTCTCCAAAGACTTCTATCTGGACCAAGTCCATCGACCGCGCCACTACAAAGGAGGCGCGTCTGCGCCGCTGTTTGGTAACTTTCTGGAGCCTCTCACAAAAACAGCATGGTGGGTTATCCCTACTCTCTGGATTCCCCCAGTCATGTACGGCACCTACATCGCGTCCGAGGGTTTCTCATCGCCGCTCTATCAAGCCCCTGTCTGGGTTCTGGGCTTTGGGATCTGGAGCTTGATCGAATACCTCTTGCACCGTTTCCTGTTCCACCTTGACGAGTAAGTCCTCCCACCCTGCTGCAGTTCGTTTTGCTAAACACCCACCCCCTAGATGGTTGCCTGACAACCGGGTCGGCCTCACCATGCACTTCCTTCTCCACGGCATCCACCACTACCTTCCTATGGACAAATACCGTCTGGTCATGCCGCCGACCTTGTTCGTAGCTCTTGCGACCCCCTTCTGGAGGATTGCTCATACGCTCTTTTTCTGGGACTGGTATTTCGCCACAACCGTGTTCTGCGGCGGCATCTTTGGTTACATTTGCTATGACATGACGCATTACTTCCTTCACCATCAAAACCTCCCCCTGTGGTACAAGCAGCTAAAAAAGTACCATCTTCAGCACCACTTCCTGGATTACCAAAACGGCTTCGGTGTAACCAGCCGCTTCTGGGACACAGTCTTCGGCACTGAATTAGCTGAGCCCTTGCCCAAGATGCAGTGATCACGCTGCCATGCTGGTAGCGAGTGCCTTTCACGCATATACGCTAGATATGAGTCTTCGTAATAAGGCGGCAGAGACGCAAATGCATCCGCCGTTAACCGTATGAATAGGGGGGGGAGAAGGCCGTCAGTTTTGCGTTGTGTGGGGATCGGCGGGCGTCGGGGGTTGGCTTGGAGTACACATATTCTCAACTCATTAGGAGGCGGATAATGACTGCATTTTCTATCAGAGGAATCCGGATACCCCTAATAATGATAGCTTGTTGGCCGTTATGAATTTGACTCGAGAAGCTTTGCTCTGGTCTCGCAGATTTGCACCGTTGATGCAGGCTCATGTGGGGCTGGAGGGCAAACTTCCAGTGAGCTTGATCACGTGACTGTGACCGCCTCGCCCACTTCAGCCCCCAACCTTTGGGCAGACACACTTTGTGTGGTGCGGTTTTTGCCCATCTCGCCTGCCTACTTGACTAACCACCCACGCCAGGTTCCCATTTTAAAACGATTTTGATCCCACGTTGGAGCAAACCACAGGGAAAGGTACCAAACAAGAAGAAGAAGAAAAACGGAGCAAGCCACCAGCAATCAGCCACAGTGATTTAATCAGCAGACCGTTTGAGACCTCTCAAGACAGCAAAATGTCAGGCTTGGACGTTGAGGCGCTCCTCGACTCGACTGCCTCCTCCAAGGAGCAGGCCACCAAGGTCACTGCTAATGGCGACTCGCAGAACGGAAGCCCCAGCAGTCGTCACAGCCGCGATCGAGACCGCGAGCGCGACCGTGATCGTGAACGCGATCGGGACCGTAGACATCGCGATCGAAGCGGTGGACGGCGCCGCAACTCGTCCAGCGATAACGGAAAAGACACACCGCGCAGCGATGCCGGAAGCCACAAGAGTAGGCGTAGAAGTAGGAGCCGCGATTCTGGCCGACACTCACGTCGTCACAGAGGTGGAGATGGCGATTTCTATCGGGGCAGCAACCGCGGAGGCCGCTCCCGTTCCCGTTCTCCTCACCGCTATTACCGTCCCCGCGGCGACGACCGCCGTGACCGCGATGATCGCAGCTACCGCCGTCGTGACGACGATCGGCGTGGCAGTGCTCGAAACAGCACTCCACGCGACACTACGCCTCCGCCGCTCACAGAGGACGAGCGCGATCGTCGCACTGTCTTCGTCCAGCAGCTCGCTGCTCGCTTGAGAACCCGCGAACTTAAGGAATTTTTTGAAAAGGTTGGCCCTGTTGCCGAGGCCCAGATTGTCAAGGATCGCGTGAGCAATCGCTCAAAGGGGTAGGTGCCGCATTAATCTCCCATCTCATTCCGGTTCCTCGCTGACATATCTTAAGCGTTGGTTACGTTGAGTTCAAGAACGAAGAATCCGTCACTGCCGCTTTGCAGCTCACTGGTCAAAAACTCCTAGGTATTCCCGTCATTGTCCAGCTGACAGAGGCCGAGAAGAATCGTCAAGTTAGGAATTCAGAATCCTCTGGTCACCACCCCAACTCTATCCCCTTCCATCGACTTTATGTTGGGAATATCCATTTTAGTATCACGGAGAGCGATTTGCAGAATGTCTTCGAGCCATTCGGTGAACTGGAGTTTGTCCAGCTTCAGAAGGACGACAGCGGCCGAAGCAGGGGCTACGGGTTTGTCCAGTAAGCTATCGCCTCAACCTTTCTCTGGGATGTTGTCCACACTACTGACCGGCGCAGATTCCGTGATGCCGGTCAAGCTCGAGAGGCCCTTGAGAAAATGAATGGCTTTGACCTTGCAGGCCGTCCAATCCGCGTAGGACTTGGAAACGATAAGTTCACTCCCGAATCAACTGCCAATCTCCTGCAGAGATTCCAGGGTCAGAACCAACAATACCAGGGATCAGCCTTCTCAGGTGCGGGGGGACGCGGCCCACAGGCATCCAACTTTGACAGAGCCGGAGCCAGGGACACCGAAAAGGGTACTGGCGCCAGTGCCCTGGACGATACTGATGTCGCCGGTGTCAACTTTAACAATTATAGCCGAGACGCCCTGATGAGAAAGCTGGCAAGAACTGATGAGCCCACCAACGGCACCCCCGAACGACAGATACTCAAACCAAAGACTGAGACAAAGCCTCTTCCCATCAATGTCAACATGGCGAGCCGCTGCGTTGTGCTCCACAATATGTTTGATCCTACAGAGTAGGTGTTTTTCCCTGTCCACATTCAATAGATATAGCCACTGACTTGAAACAGGGAAGAAGGTGAAGAATGGATCAAGGAGCTGGAGGACGATGTCCGCGAAGAAGCCGAGAAGAAGTACGGCCATGTCGTTCACATTTCTCTAGATCCCAACTCGCAAGGCGACATCTACCTCAAATTCGACAAGGTTCAGGGTGGAGAGAACGCCATCAAGGGTTTGAATGGTCGATACTTTGGCGGGAGAATGATTAGCGCTGCGCCTGTTGTGGATGCAGTCTACAGCAGTTTGTTCTCCCGCACCAAAGCTATCTGACGCTAATCACGGCCTCGAGTTGCCTTCCTCTAGCAATGCACATGGTCAGTCTGCTCCTCGATCAAGTAATGGAACCACGCTAATTCTGGACAGTGCTCTCTGCAAAGTTTCCAAGGCAGTTAGTTGTCTTGAAGCAAGATTGGTGTCTCGCGACATCGCTTCCAAGGTTTTTTTTACCACTATTCATCGACACGTGGAAATTGACGACGTACTTTTGGCAGACTCAACATCAGCCCCCAGGTCTGGTTGATCTGCCTCCTTTGCCCACTGATACCCACGTCACAGAACCGTCAATCTGACCGCCTTCCGGGGTGGGCGCTGTTACGACCTTCACTCGGCGTTGCTCATGCTGATTTTGTACATAGGCAGGATTTTGACGGGCAGTGAAAGAGCTGCCCTCGCAGCAAAGGTGTCTCTTCGTATACTGGCAGTCCAGGAATAGAATGCAGTTGCCAAAATGGTGCCAGGATGCGGTTATTGTCATTTTTGTGTCTTCTTGCCGTGACACACCTTCAATAATCCCAGTGTCAGGCATACTCTTTGCCTGATTCGAGGGACCAATGCATCATGATGTCTACCGCCATCCCCCGCTGGCCGCCTCAATAACAGCTGGGCTTCTCTGGTCATCTGGAGCCGCTACCCCCCTACTAGGTAGGTACCTAGGTAATGGGCTTTACTTCCACTCGTCCCATCAATTAATGATCTCAGAGGTTCGGACTGGGGGGGTTGCTCGTCAATGACATATGCCCAGATTACACTCATCCTGGGTCTCATGTTCTCTCTCTGGGTTATTAACCCTGTAGGGTTGCCCAACCAAGCCTCATTTTGCTTTTCCTTGCATTATTTCTCTCATATTTGCGGACACCCCCCAAATACAAAACACTACACAGTATTCAGAACGTGCGACGAGTTCACTTAGCGCCTTTGCTCGCTCTTGTTCTATAACTCGCAGTCGTCTTTAGTGCTCCAAATAAAGACTAAACCCCCCAAAAAGGATAATGCCGGCTCTGCCGCATTCAGTGGCGTTATTCATGGCATTGCTAGGAACCGAACCTGGGTCCTCTCGGATTTGCTGGGACTTTGTTCTTCAGAACCACAACGTGAAGTTCTGACCACTATTCTATACTGCAATCCTTTGCTGGGTTTTTCTTGCTGTTGCTTTGGTGTAGGGAGTACGATGTGCCCTCCCCCTTCTCTCTGTTCTCTTCCTCTTCCTTTCACTCTCTTCAGTGGATACCATCTTTGACTTTCAGCTTTATAAAACCTTGGGTTTGTTTGAGCCCTTCCTGTGGTGCTCCCCGGGCTCGACCTGTTTGTTTGAGCGGCAAAACACTTAGAGCTCCGAGACCCTGCTGCTGCCTGTGTTAGTTCGGACTCGAGCCATGCGAAGGGGTACGTACTTCTACATGCGTTTTTTTAACGGTTCGCAATGGTCTATCCGATCAAAGTTGTTCACGCCTCTCATTACCTTCAAGTTGAACGCGTTTCGGTTCTGGCATATCACTGGCTTTCAAATCACGCTGTCAAGGGCTAATTGAGAGATTCTTAATAATCTCAAAGTGCCGATAAGACAGCTTTCAGATGCTCTATTAGGAATTGCACCGGCTTGGACTAGGGCTCGTGGACACCTACCCTGGGAAGTGGAATCATCTAATTCTAACCTTGACACGTCTTTGTCTTACAAACACGCCCAACATGGAGTTTGTCATGTCTTTGGAATGGAAGTTTGTCCCTAATATTGACGCAATGATGTATAATTATGCATTTGTGATGCTTTTCATTTAGAATTCATTCTTGCTATTGAACGTCTCCAGCGCCGAGAATATCTGGCGGCCAGCACAGGGGCTCAACGTGGGCCCAGCTGTGTAGGTACCCTACTTCCTCCTCGTTGCTTACCCCTCGCCAACTCTCAAGTTCCCCCACAAATGCGCACTGAGTACGAGTCTGTTCTCACACAACCCTCCCTCATTGTATCCAAGACTCGCTTGCCCGGGTCTACCAAAGACTGCAGTATCTCAACTGGACCCTGATACCGCCATGACGCCCCAAAGGCCACGGACACATGGCCATTTCACATGCTTGTCTCAAGCCCTCAGCAACAAGAGACGCATGACCTCTTGTGCAAAGTTAAGCTCAGCAACAGCTCCTCCCCATCTCCTGCACGTCATGAGCCCAGCATCACGCCCCTCCATCACGCCAGGATACCCAATGTCAGCCGCACATCCAGCCACTTCGCGACCAGGCCCTTCTTGCCCAGACGCCGCTCATGGAGCCGCTCTTTTGGTGTTTTAGCTCGGCGAGGGGCAAGCTGGTTGTCATGCCGATTCCACCGTCTTGGCATCTACCCCTGAACATGTTGACGCACCCCTGACAGGGATGTTGGCGGGTCGGCGAAAGGGGTGTCGCTCTCGTCACTGAGCGATGAGGACAGCGCTATTGCCTGGCCAGTTTTGGGTGGTTATTTTCGAGGCCATGTTTTTCAGGTTGCTGTGGGTTTCGTGAACAAAAACCATTCATCATCGTGGCGAGCACAGCAGACCCCTGTCAGGGGTGGTGTGTTCATACGTACAGCCCCCACCCAGTATATTTACGCCCCATCTCTCTGGAAGACACCTTTGTTGCCCAATGGTATCTTGGCCCTGATTGGCTGGAACGGTGTCCAGGGTCACAGTCGCCATCGCCCGGCCGATATCGGTAACCACCTCCTTGTCGTTTCCTGTCAGGTTCTTCTCTGCGTACCTCGGTGAGCGCCTTTGTGTCGGCATCTTGCTCAGCTCGCTTCGGTACGGCTTTCGAGACCATTGCTGGGTATCGCTCCCCTGGCTATTCTGCTGTCATACACTCGATCAAAAGTCAGCAAAAAATCGTCAATGCCTTTAGCCATGGCTTTCATGCCTACCTATCTGGCATGTTGTTCGTGGTTGTCTCGTCTTCTGCCAGAGCAGGGCCCGCCCGGATCTTGGCTTGTTGTTGCCGTTCGGCTCAAAGTCAACAAGGAGCTGTTGCTACCCGTGGCCAGGGTCCGGTGCGTGTGTGTGTGTGTGTGTGTGTATGTGTGGCTTTCTTGTTATTCTCGGCCAGCAAGTCCTCCCTGTTGTTGGGTCGTGTCTTTTGGTGCTTCAACGGCGTCGATCCATCGAAACCGATGAGAACAGCAATGTTAGGAGGACGAGTTGTGCCTTGCCTTGCCCATACCCAAATGGGGATCACTTCAGCAACTCGAGATCAATGCTGTCAACAGAGCTAGCTTAGACATCAGAGTACCAATGACGGAGCGGTCAGAAAAGCTGCTTTACCTCGGGCCGCTGGCCCTCCAAGAGGTAGAGACACCAGAAGAAGTCAGCGGTGGTGTCCAGCTCCCAAGGATCTCTCGCTGGGTGTGGTGTTGCCTTGAATGGCTTCGTTCGCAGTCGTCCTCAAGGCTCAAGGTCTTTCGCTTCGTGATTCGCATTCCCGGTCGCGAGGGAATGGAAGCTGGGCAATTGAGGCTGTCTGGCAAAGCAAGCCATCAGCATTTGGGAGGAGAATCTGAGGGGAAGGAAGGTTCTGACCCGCGTGAGCGGTCAACTTACCTGATGAGTCCGGTAATGGCGCGCGTGTCACATCTAACCCCGAGCAGACCTCAACAAAAGGTAATCGTGGTCAAAGGAAGTCCGCAATCGTGATGGCGACCGTGATGGTGATGGTAATGATGGTGGTCGGGATACAGCAATTGCGTCCGAATCAGGCAGATCACCACAAAGACCAAAGAAACAAAGCGCCAGCTCTCTTGTGAGCCGCAGAGATGGACAAGGCCTGACCATCATCTCTTCACGTTGGATTTCTCTGATCTTGGTTCTCAATTTCGACTGAGTCTAGTGGGTGGACTGGGTCGTATGGGCAGGGCAACGACTTTAGACGAAAACAAGACAGCGTGATCACGGAATGGGAACACAATGGGGATCATGATGAAGGATAGGGATGGCTTCAAGTCTACAACTACTCTAACTCTGCCCTACTGCTCTGGCACGACCGCGATGGCTTCACAATTGTCCTCAAGAGGCCTCCACGAGGGTCGCTGCCCCCAGGCCTCCCCAGACGACCCCCCCCCCTCGACTGCTGACTGCCCTTCTGGCCCACCTTCTGGAGCTTCGTGCCTTCCCTCTTCGGCCTCTTTGGCACCCTTATCGGGGACCGTCTGATCTCCAGCACCTTTTCCTCGGTCTCTCATAGGCTGAGAAAGGGGAGTGGGGCGATTGCTTTTTTCCCTCTCGTCCCACGACTATATAATAAATCTTTTGGACCCTCCTCTCCTTTCCCTCTTCTCTTCTTTTCTTCAACCTCTTGACAACAGTGGCCGCAGCCTCCGCCGCCACCACCAGAGACCAGACGTAAGTGCCATCTCTCATCTTCCTCATCACTGGGCCCCTCCTCGTGGTGTTGATAACCATGTCTATTTTCACCATCATCTTCTGTCACCATCACCACCACCGTCACCAACCTCCCCAGCACCAATGCTAACCTCAGTCCACAGAAAGTCAAGAAGTTTATTCTCGTTTTTTTTTTAACCAAAAAAAAAACCGGCGAGAATGTCGGGGACTCGCCTCCCCCAGATGGTAAGTTTTGTTTTCACGTTTGTCTTGTTGTTTTCTTTTCTTCTTGTTGCTTGTGGACTTTGGCCTTCCTTGCCATCGTCAAGGTCGACCATCACACGTCTCGCCAGACCCGACCACACGACTCTGCGCCGTTCATACTCGCTCGTTCTTCATCATTCCCACGCATCCCGCTCCCCTCACTCTCCTCGCTCTGGCGTGTCACCAACATATCAGCACTGGATACTTGATCCTCTTTTCGTGGCGCCCTATTTCCCATCGAGCGAGGTCACTGAGTTCAGCCATGCCTTCTCTGGCCTGACTCAACATCTGGCGAGCACTTCATTCGAGTCATCCAGCCCAACCAGCACCGGATCGGTTGCTGTGTCACACACTTGGCATGTCAACATTCGGCAAACTTCATCGCCTGTTCAACACTATTCTCGGTCAACGCAAGCTGTCACTTCTTCACTTCTGTTCCAAGCCAAGACTCGACACACCGAGACATGCCATTATCGCCCGGTTCCACTTTGGACACACTCCAAATATGTCCTCTCGACTCTACCCAATCCTCGACAAGCTAAAGTGTCATTTCTCAATCCGGCACAAGACTCCCTCGCTCAGTATTCAATCGATCCGATATGAGCACGGGACTGTCGCCACGAGTGAGATAATCTCTGACCTGTCTGCTCCGCTCGACTCTGCCTGAGATCAAGACACGCCTCCCTGTGATTCGACTTGCCTTTCGACAAACCCGAACAGATCAGGATGACCTGACATTCTTGCGTTGAGCCAGCTGCGCACTTCGAGCTGTGTTCCGCGTTTGCCTTTGGATATTCATCCGCCCTTGGGCATGTCCCCGTCCGCCTCGCATTCTTACGGGTTGAGCCAGCTGCACAACGCGAGTTGTGTTCCTCGTTTTCTTTTGAGAAAACGTCCGTCCTCGACTCGACCAAAGTGTTGAGAGGTCCTGACTCGCGGATGGGTTGGTTCTCCTCAATCTCAGCATGTCCTCCTCATCTGGGGCAACACCTCACGAACTCGGGTATCGATTTTTGACCTGATTCGATCCTCTTCGAGCCTGGACATGTCACTCTAGCTTAGTTTGATCAACACGATCTCGGACATATCCTCTCCAGTCTGACAACACTTCATGAACTTGAGTACCGACATTCAACCTGGCGGAGCACTCCACGGATTGACTCGAGGCATGCTCATCAACCTGGCTTGACCTTCCACGAGCCTAGGTTCATCCCTCAGCCAGGCCCAAGCCTCCACGCATTCAAAAGTCGTCGTCGCGCAAACTGGCCCGACACTTCACATGTTCGGGTGCCATTCTTCGACTGGGCGAAGTTTCCACATACTCAGACAACACCAACTCTCGCCGTGCTGAGGCGGAAACCGACCTACCCGCTACCCGACAGCCATTTACGTCGCCAGATCGAACGTTTATCACCACACCACCGTGCTTCGCTTCCACAGCTATTTTCCTGGTCTTTTGTTCTTTCCCGTGCCTGGTTTGCTAACTTTTGGTTTCTAGGATGTCGGTGACCTTGCCGGCACCATCGAGGACCAAATCTTGGGCCTCGAGGTGCTGGTCGGGTCCCTCCCGGGCGCCCCCGATTTCGTCGCGGCGGTGGCCCGCGAGTCTCACCCGCTGCGCGCTGCAGCGAGTGAGCTCGTCCAGCTCAGCCTGGCTCTGGCTGAGCAATGCCAAGGCCTCCCAGAGGCTGAGGCGGAGCTTGGCCGGCTCCGAGCTGAGAAGGCCCGTCTGGAGGACAACCTCCAGAAAGATGCCGAGCTGATCCGGTTCCTTAGGGACCAGATCAACGGCAAGCGGGACCTCTGGATGGAGGTCAACAAGCCGACGGTGCGGCCCGATCTGCGCCCCGTCACCCTCCCGCGCCCCGTCACCCTCCCGCGCCCGGTCGCCCAGCAGGCGACCAAGCAAGCCCCGTCGACCGCCCCCTCGTCGTCGACTGCCGCCGCGCCGCCCTTGGCCCCCCTCCACCTCCCCAAGGGCCCGTCGAGACTGCGCTTCGACAGCAACTGGCGGTCCACCTTCCACGCCGCCCGACCCCCTCCTGGCGCCCCGACCGGTCCCTCGGCTGCTGCGCCTGTTGCCGCCCACCAGATGCGCGTGGCAACCGCTTTTTCTTCTCGCCCGGAGCCCCGCCATGGCTCCACGTACATCGTCCAGCCCGCCCGCAACTTCTCGGTCGGCCCTGCCCTGGCTGCAGCCCATCTTGCTGCCAACATGCCGTCTCGCACCACGTGGGGCAACCCTTCCTCGCTCGCTGGTCAAGCCGGCGCCATCGACCCGTCTCCCGGCTTTTCCGCTGCCCCGGGATTCCCACCCATGTCTCACTTCCAGCGCATGGGATACTTCTCGCACCCGCCGTACCAGAGCCAGCAGCAGGTGCAGCAGCAAATGCAGCAACCCATGGCTCAGACCATGGCCCCGAACCCGGCCTTCGCCCTCACCCTTGCTCCGACTGCCGATTCTCCGCCGTCACAACCCTCGCGTGTCAAGCATGACCGCTCCCAATCGATGACACCCGGCTATCCGCCCGTCGTACGCCCTGAGCCCCTTCTGGGACCCTCGGCTGCCATGTTGGCCCATTTCCGGCCATTCACGCCCAGACCTCCTCCCGCGAACACGGAACCGCCGAGCGCCAAGAAGAACTACACTGACGAGGAAATCGCCCAGATGCTTGGCGCCCGCCTGACCGCCAAAGACGAGGAGCTGCCCATGGGCTTCGGCCCCCTGAACCTGCCTGCCTTGGGTAACTGGATGCCAGCGGCTTCCCAGCAGCCTGCTATCACGGCCACCAAGCCGTCTTTCGCCAACGACATGGTCCCCATTGCAGAGTCTTCCCCGTCACCCCCCACCAAATTTGTGTCGGTCATCATAGACGACGACTGGAAAGTGGAACTCTCCAAACTCTTCGCTTGCATTGAGGGTTTCGGCAGGTCGCACGTCTCGATCCACCGCATTGACCTCGCCGACGCCATGCGCAACAACATCGGCGCCAAGCACCTGTGGACTCAAGTGTGCAGCACTCTCTATCCGGGCCAAGACGAGAGCAGTGGTGCCGCACACGCCATTTATATCCTCGACCAACCGGACACACGCGACTACGTGATCCCCTGGGTCATTGGCAAGATTATCTGTGACATGCTCGTCGACCACAACACCTGGCTGGGCTACAGTGCAGAGTCGGACAGGAAGATTATCGACTTCCACAGTCGCCTCAAGCAGATACACAAGCCCGAGGAGCGCAGAGAGCTTCTGATCGGCATGGCCGACAGCATCAGCAACATGAGGAAGAACGGCAGCAAGTGGCCCGGCTTTCGCCATTACAAGATCAACGTCATCAGCCAGACGCTGAGAAGCTTGATCTTCCCTATCATTCCGAATCCTCCCAGATCGGACAACCACACCAACGCCAATCACGACCTCTGCGCCATCGTCGACCGCGCGTTCCAGACGGCATGCAACATGGCCACCACAGCAGTCGACTGGCAGTTCCTCTGGTACCGCATTGGCGACAAGTTTGTCCGCACCAAGCAAGAGCTGGTGGTCGTGCCCCAGGGTCATGATGCGGCCAGTATTGAGGAGAGTCAGTGGCGAGTCAAGCTTGTAGCCACTCCAGCTGTCTCGGTCATTGAGTGTCATGGCAACTCAATCATACCAAAGAATCTTTGCAAGGCAAAGGTTTTTGTCATGCACTAACCGCATTCACCCTATCTTTCCCGACTTGGAGAATGACAAGTGTTATTCTTGGACCGTACAGCAATCTGAAGGCGGGTAAACACAGCGCATCTCAGTCATGATGATAGTTCATCAGACAAGTTTCGGTCGCTTCTTTCGACAAGACACAGTCTCGTTCTATTTATAACTCAGTAGTGTTCTCGACACACTCGCCCTCGGCCAGTCTCTTTCTCGACCAAGTGTCTCTTTGGCCCACTCAGCTTTCCTGGCATTGGGTGTCGCGGCCCAGGCAGTCTCATTCACAAAGGAGATTTTGCCACAATCTGTCATGTTCGACTAATTCTCTCTCTGTACAACAGCTGCATCTCTCCAGGAACAAGCTCGCTCCTCCTGGCATGGTTATTGACATGTGGGGCCATGCAAAAGGCGATGCTTCTCGGCTTTTGAGTTTACGACACCTCGTTTTTTGCACGCCTTGTTTTTTTTTTCGACTTTGACACACCAGGACCTCACACTCATAGAGAGGAAGAATAAACTGATGATTCGATGAAAGGAGGTACCTCGGACGGAATGGAACGGACAGACCAAAAAAAAATCGAGTTGTGAGTAGGGCGATGGCTCCTATTTTATTGTGGTGGATCTCCACGGGTTATCGGCTAGAACCGGATCGGTCTTTGGGCGAGGATTGAGATGGTTTGGCTGGGATCCGGTAGATAGACGGAGGGGTCTTTCTCTCGAATGGACACTGCTCTCGATACACTGATTTGGTCTGGTGATGGGACGTGACTTGTGATGTGCAGTGATGTATGTGGTGATGATTGAACTCGGCAGCTATTGTCCGGTCAAGCGAGGTAGTAACATCTCGCCCGGATTCTTCGCCTTGCCTACCTATGGGTTCTAACTTTCAACAGGTCGTTAGAAATGGTTTGGTGTGGCCATCCTGGTTCTGTGGCTCTGGTCTTGATCCTGCTTGGGGTGATTTGGGACGGTTTAGCCTGGTCCAAGGTCTGAAATGCGTGGGGTGACTGCCCGGTCAGGCACGGGCATGTGTGGCATTTACTCTGGCATTTTGTCGCGACTCTGATGCTCGATTTGTGCATTACAGCCTCAGCCACCCAAGAGAGAGAGAGAGAGAGAGAGAGAGAGAGAGAGAAATACTGCCAGGCATAAAATGTTGAAACATGTTAAACTGGGGCAGAGAGCATGGGAGGAGCAGGAGGACGAGGAGGAGGAAACACACTTCGCGTGGATATTGGTGACAGGGCGGTTTTGTATTGGCATTAGCCAGGGCTCAGGCCACCCCCCCCCCCCCCCCAAATTTTTTTTTTCTACCATCTATCTAGGTGCCTGGGTAAGGTGTAATATCTAGGTACCTTGCGCAGCATGTCAGGAACATGTGTAGAACATGCAAAGAAGAGGTGAGTGCTAGGTTGTGTCATGGTAATGTATGGCTGCGGCAGGGGCGCGGATGATACACGTTGTGGCGGTGTTGACAACCTGACCTACCTACTAGGCCCGGCCAGGTCAACCGGCCAGGCTGGCTGGCCGCCTTGTAGGGCTCGGTGCCATGCATGAGTTTCATGCCTTGCAGGCGAGAACCCGGCCAAGGCTGGAGTTTGGGCCAACTTCATCAGTTGGGCGAGGCTGGCTTGCGAGGCTGACGGGTGATTTACCCATTTATCGTTTGGAGTGTGAAGCTGTCGCGGTAGTGCATTGCGTTTGTGAAATCATTGGTTGCAAACATGTCATTTCCTAGGACTTCTCTGGGAGTAAAACTCCCAAAGATAAATATGGACAGAGAACCAAGGTAGAAGTCTAAACCATTGCGCCAATTCACAAAACCAGGGGGTATCAGATGCCGGATGCCCTCGCAAGTTGACCCTTTATCCGTAACGCCAAAGCACAAGAAAGAAAGAAGAAACATTAGGGTCTCAGCCGATCTCTCGAAGGTCTCGCCGACTCCCCACTCGCCCGTCTTCGATCCAGCCTTCTCACCACAGCGCCCAACACGACCTTGAGAATGGCGTTGGAAGTGAGGACTGGCGCAGTTCCGTCACGAGCGCTCCAGGTGACTGTGTCGACAATGTCACGGATACCGCCGCCCATCTCGGCGAGACTATCGTCGAGCTCCTGGAGGGCCCTGGCTGCGCCATTCTCATTTCCGACCTGGAAGAATTGGATGCCCACCTGATAAGGGGGCGCCTCGAGTTTATCAAGTTTTTTAGCAATACTGATAATGACTCCCTCGGGATCGTCCGTGGGAACGCCGTCTGTGATGACAATCATGTTGATGGGCTTGATGCCCGTGTTGTCTGGGTCACCACCGTTTCTGGCAATAGCCTGCTCGTAGGCGCGTAGGTACGGTTTCATAATAAAGTTGATACGCTGACCTGTTGGTGTGCCGCCTTGAGGACGCACCTCGTTGAAGATCATCTCGACCGTGTCGTTGTCGCGCACGTTGCGCCAGCCGGTTGAAGCAGGGTCCCGTCTGTTTTTCCCGTTGAGAAAGTAGACGTCGATACCGTCAGCATCGTGAGCCGTGCAGATGGGCACAATGCTCCGCAGCACCTCCTTGACTTCGCGCCATGAGCGGCCAGCCATAGAACCCGAGTCGTCAATGAGCAGGATGGTGTCAAAGCTGCTGAGGAAGGCGAAAGGATCTTCAGGCGTTGATAAGCTGGCAACTGAGATGTGTGAAGCCCCCGACGGTGACGGCGACGCAGCTCGGCGATTAGCCGGAGCCTGAACCGTAATAGTGGGGTTGCTCCCGCCAGTCGCCTCTGAGTATGATGGCGGGGGCGCTCGGCTGTCGGGAATGGGAGCTGGAGCAAGCGCCGAGACTGCGCGATCTGAAAAGGGATTGGTGGCACTATCGTCGCCCCGTGCGCTGTGCGATGACATGTTGCTCTTGGTGCTTCGGTTGCTACCCTTGCGCGAGAGCTTGTCTTTGACGGTGCCAAAGAACGACCGACTTGGGCTTGCCATTTTGTGTGGATTTTGTCTGTGTTGGATGTGCTATCCCTGTGAAATAGGTCTGGTCTGGGTGGTTGAGGTTGCAAACGGGAGCTGTTGGAGCTTGCTGTCAGCAGGTGCTCCCTGGCAACTAGGGTTTTTATGTAGCGACTGGCTTCGTTTGCCACGACTTTGATGGTGAAGCCGGAAATGACAGAATCCTGATGGCGAAATTACCTCGGTGGTTATAACCTTGGTCCGCTCCCATCTAAGATGCTGACCTCAAAACCCCCATCTGGGCCGTTGTGCCTTGATGGTCAGCCTTGTTCAGGCTCACTTGCAGTGGAATAATGAGGGGCAACAAGGGCGGCAATGTGCCAGAATGGTAGGGTGGCCCGTGTGGCATTGCAGGGGCAGTGCTGCTCCTCGTGCTCTTGGGCGGAGGTTAGGTATGATTGCTGCGGACGCCTCAGGCCGTGTCACGTGAATATCATGGAGCGCTTCTTTGCTGTTTTGGAGAAACCCGGGTTGCCTCATCCTGGCGCAGGCACGCTTGGTCACTGCTAACAGCACATCTTCGTCTGAACAACATCAAGTGAAGCGCCACCAGATTGCAAACGACCAAACCAAATGCCAATGCCAATCCGAATACGGCCAGCACTTTCTTTGGCCAGACATTGGTGCTGTGACCGAATCTCAACTTTTTGCTCCCAGCCTCGATACCGAAAACAGCCAGTCTGCTCACGCCAAAGCAGTCAGCCACTGGCTTGCCTCCAGCCTCCAGCCTCTAAACAACAGAATATCTATTAAAGAGACGAATGAAAGATTCGGGGTTCACAGCTTCGGATTGAGTTTTTTACCCCCGCGTCTGGAGCGACGGTCGAACTTATCGCTCCCGAGATCTCGACTGTTGTAGCCCCACGCGGGAGGCAGGCTTGCTGACTATCTGGGGACGTTCAGACACCCTAAATCTACAAGTCCATGCCCAACTGTTATTCAATCTCAACTTGGATTGACCGAGCCTTGCAGACACAACACGCTACTGCTTGCCTCGGCCGAAGCTTAACCTGCCACCATCATGGCCCAACCTGTCTGAGCTCGCCTCTAATGCCACAGGAGCTCGTCGTTTAGGGCCACAATTGCCGCTATCCCTGCGGTAATGCACCATACAGTATGGTGTCGTCAACGGCTTTCGTGACGGTGTTGAACTTTATCTCCTTCTATGAATAGCCTGGACCCTCACACTAGTTCCCGCCCCGTCGCGTGGCCGGTATCCTAACAAGTGCTGGGGTGGCTGTCAAGTTCTCCGGCCTTGCGGCTATGTTTCGGCGCTGGATATATAGGTTTTATGTCTTGGTCGTCCAGCAGATCCTTCTCTTCTCCATCACCCCACAGCTCTTTTTGTTTTTTGTCACGCCTAGAGGTTGTCTTTCAACTCATCCATTCGTTTCTATAACTTGATATTCACACCTCTCAACGATATGATCGACGTGAACACTTTGTCCGCGCCCGGAAATCGCTCGTACATGATCCAGCTGCTCATCAAAATCACTATTCTCATTGGCTGGTTCAGCAAAGGCCTCGGGCGATATGCCCGCCTCGTCCAGGAAGCCAACACTGAAGCAGCCGAGGAACGCCGACTTCTTGACGAGCGAGCCCTTCCACCAGCCGCGCCAACTACCTTCCCTGAGTTTAGTCGCCTTCCGGCAGAGCTCCGACAGCAGATTTGGGAGGAGGCCCTGCCCGCTGGCCGCGCCTTAATGCTACAACTCCCTGGCTCTTCGCCAGCCATGCCATTCCTCGGCAGACCCCGATGCCCGCTTCGCATCCGTAGTCCTGCAGTTCGGACCCAAAACAAGAGTGTCAACGTTTGGACTTGCAACGCCAGGGTTCCCGTCATCCTCCACGTCAACAGCGAGGCTCGTAGCGTCGCCCTCAGGCACTACCGTCTCGGGCTCGCAGCTGGGAACAGCAAGCCACGTATTTATGTCGACTTTGAACGTGACACTGTCGGCCTCTCGGACGAAATTATGCATAGCCCCGTTGGCAGGAACCTGTGGAGGCTGACTGGTGACCTAAAGGAAGTCAGGAGTCTGAGTTTGTCTGCAGCCAGCGCGCCTACCTTCCTGGGAATGCGCCAGCCCTATGGCTTGGAAAATGTTCAGGAGCTGCTGCTTGTTGACTCGTCTCTCTGGAGTAACGGCATCCTGCCCCGGGTGGCCGAGTTGGACTGGTCACACTGGATCAAGTGGCAATGCCGGAACGGCAATGCACGTTGGGGTTACGGAGGGGACATGGAGCATACGGATGAGATGGACTCGAGATCGCTTTTGGTGGAGAAGGACGAGTAATTTGGAATTACCAAACCGTACATCTTTCGTATCCAGGTGTTGTTCCCTTGGGTTTTATGGTTTCTTTGTGATTTTTTTCCACTCTCGTTTTTGGCATCACTAGGAGGAGCACTTAATATCCCCACACCACACAACAGAATCACGAGCTGGATGACGATGGATGACACCGTAAGTATAGAGAGAAATAGCAACTCCCTGATACACGATGAGTAAGGAATGGCCATTCTTTGTCTCTATCTACCCGTAGATAGGCAGTGAACCGCAAAATTACAACCTACTATCCCTGCCCCGGTTTAGATATGTTCCACCCAGCTTGAGCATCTGCACCGCCTCGGCCACCATCTCCTCAACAATCTCCCCGGCGGGCTGAATCTTGGTAATAGCTCCAGCGACCTGTCCCATCAGATGAGGCGGATCAATCTCGTTCCCCTCATCCATGTCATGCTCGATAGGCACGACTCCCTTGCTGGTCAACTCCTCGATCTTGTTCCTCCTTGCATGCCACGACCGGATATAATCATTCGTTTTCATCCTCAACGGCCGCCCACTCAACACCAACGTCCGCTCCGTGTCATCGAACCCACACTCCACCACAGCCTTCTTATGCTCGTCGCTGCACCCAGCCTCGGCACTCGCCACGAACCTCGTACCAACCCAAACTCCGACGGCCCCCTGCATCAACGAGCTTGCTAGACCCCTCCCGTTCGAAATCCCCCCGGCCGCTACTACCAGCGCGGGACCTCCTCCCAGCAGCTTGGGCCGATACCTCCTGGCCACATCCACCACCGCCGGAATTAACACGCTATTCGCCACATCCCCCGTATGTCCACCGCCTTCTCCGCCCTGTGCACAAACAATATCCACCCCCAGATCGAGCGCTTTGACCGCATGCTTTGGATGTCCCACCATGTTCATCACAAGGATTCCTTTCTCATGTAACCGCTCAATCACCCTCTTTGGGGGAACGCCGACTGCCGAGACAAACAGCTTTGCACCAGATTCAATCGTAATATCAATCAGCTCGTCGAGCTTCCCACCCGTATAATCATGGTTTGTCTTTCTTGCGTTTCCGCCAACCTGGGGTAGGGCCAGGTCGATGCCAAAGGGCAGGTCAGGGGATTTCAAAAGGGATTTGAGTTCGGCGACGATAGACCGCAATTGGTCCGGGGTGTACATGAATCCACCAATGACACCGAGGCCTCCGGCGTTGGAGACAGCGGCAGCGAGGGGAGCGCCCGAGGTGCGGGCCATGCCGGCGAGGAGGACGGGGTGGCGGATGGAGAGGAGTGTGGTGAGCGGGGTGGTGATGGGGCCGTTGGGTGCCATTTTATTTTATTTTTATTTTCTAAAAGCAACAGAAAAACAAAAATATAACTTCCTCTGTGTTACTGGTGATAGTGGATACCTATGGTCTCGGTGAGGGGTGATATTTCGAGGAAGAGAAAAGTGAGGTGACATGAGTGAAAGTGAAAGAGGGGATAGAAAATATGGCCTGGATCTTTATATCGCATCTGCATGGACCTGTCCAACCGATCCTCCCTAGTAAATCGGCCTCGTTTCCAAAAAAAAAACCACTTCGCTGTCGGCCCTGGGCTTGACCTTGGCCCCTGGATCTCACCCGCTGAAGCGTTGCTGGAGCGTCACCATATTAGTCGCTGTGGGGAAATCTGGGGGATGGTTCGGCCATGGTGCGGGGAAAACAAGGGGAGCACAAGGGGCTGAGATAAAAGCCGAGGCACAATCCTCCCCGTTTGCGAACGTCGTATTCTGCATCTGACGGCTGCTTCGGAAATCTTTACCAGAGACAACCAAATAAAAAAGAAGTTCATAAGTATCATACATAACCCCAATCTCGATCTAATCGTAAGCGTCAATCATCATCTAGAGTGTCACAGTGATACTGGTAACAGGGGCAGTGGCAGTCCTACCCAAAGTGCGGCAGCCTTGCCGGCACAAAGTAGCTTTGCTCTTTGGCCGGTCTCTCTATATCTGGTCGAGTCTTGACCTCTTCCACTTCATTTGTAGCAACCTGTACCTCGTGCGCCGCCGCCATACTCTCTTGGCTAGCTTCGTCGTGTGTCTCATCACCTATCGGCGGCGCTTTCGGTTCATCTTCGATATCGTCTTTACTTAGCCCTCTCCGCGCTGCTAATTGCGACGCAGCTCTCCGTCTCCGTTCCCTTTCTTCATTTTCTTCCCTTTCCGCCTCCTGCTCTTCCTTCTGGAGATCTTCTAGAGACGGAATGGCCGAATCCAAGTCTACGACATCGGGTGAAATTGACAAGGTGGCGTTGCCATTGATACACGTGATCGAATCTCGCGAGTGCGTTGAGTCAATGGTAGTCCGGGATACTGTCCGTGACATGCCTCCTTTACCTGCGGGGTTCTTCCCTTTGCTACTCCGCGTCTTGGTGCTCCATCGGTCATCAACCCGATCTAATGCCACGGCAAACTCGTCATCGAGGGGCACGGCGTCCTCGTCACCCTCCCCGTCGCTAGGGAACAAGTCTCCCCTTGATCGGTATGAACTTGACGTCTCTCCGGATCCCGTGGTATTACTTCGCGGTCGCGTCTGTGACGATCGCTTTTGCTGCGCTGTCTCCGCTTCCTCGTCGCTGGTTCCCAGTAACGGCTCATCCTCTCCATTCCCTTCCGACGGGTGTGCGCCAGGGTGGTCCCTCAGATTGGCAGCTGACGGTTTATACCGCAGCGTCCCTCCAATCTTGAATGGTAAGCGGCCCAGGAATCCTAATGGCGCTGTTCTGGGAATGACATTGGGGTCTTCGTCGCCTGAGGCTTTCCTGCGTGGCACGCCACGGGTGCCGTAGCTCATCCCCCGCTTCCGCCTTGGCTGCTCTACCACATCCCCGACCACTGTGCCCGCGCGTCTGTTTCTCCCGCCAGTGCCGGCAAGAAGCCGATCCCAATCCTCTCCTCGCGGTGCGCTCCACCCACCGAGAATGCCCCCTGCACTGCCACTTTGGCTCTCGTCATCGGCCTCCTCCCAATCGTCGTAAAAGTCAAAGGTGTATTCTGCCCTTGTCCGCCGCGCACCCCTATCCCGTTCGCGCGCGCGACGGGCCCGTTCCTCCCTATCCCCAAAGCATACGCCAGTGCAGCTGTCAAATGCATCACCCAGTCCAGCCAGACACGGCGTAATATATCGGTGCTGAAAGGTCCAGATACCTGCAGCAGCATTCTCCGTCACCGTCTCGGCATTTTGCGATATTTGGTTCCAGCGTTGGCGTACTCGGGGATCCTGGATAAAGGCCATGGTGTAATGATGAGATGGCTTTATTTGGGAACACCGATGCGAGTCAGCTTCCCGGAACACGCGCCCGTCAATCAATCAGGGCGCAATCGTCCGTGGCTGCGACCGCGATGGAAGACAGATAACGGGATATGCAGTAGTGGCATGCGTAGGCAAGCGGCTGTGGTTGTGGTTGCTGTTCCAGTGGGTGCTGGTCTGAGCGAGTGACATGCAGCAGAGCGCGATGTTGGCGGCATCAGGTATTTCGATAGTTTCTGCCTGGAACGCGAAGGGAGGAGAGTCGGGATAAATGAAAGATTGCGCGCAGTTAGATATGTCGAGGGAGGATGTTCGCAGGGAGCGCAGCCCACCGGAAAAGAACAGTGATCTGCCGAGGAAGGTTGTGGTTTGTCTCAGGCTGGCTGGCGAGGCTCGCCAGGCACAGCGCATGCCCCACTGTCAGGCCCAAGCCTTGACGCAATGGCACTTGCAGAGGCTTCACGTGCAAGGTCATGTGGTCACTATGTCCTGGAAGGACCCCGCCGTGGCTTGGCCTTGACGTGTTTAATGGGCCAGACGCGTCAAAGCGCCCTAACGCGTCTCGCGTGGAGAGAGCATCGAGACTTTGATTCCCGTTGCCCAACTTCAATACAATAGAAGGCAGACAGTCGCAAACATGATCCCGCTCAACCGAATTGAGGCCAAGCGGCGAATTGTCGTCGACCATCGCAAGAAACAATTCGCAGAAGTGACTTACAAGGACGCGGAGTATCCGCACCGCCTCAATTTTTACTCGAACCCGCCCACTGCCGATATCAAGCTCGAGCAGTTTGAGCAATGGGCAATCGACCGCCTCCGCGTCCTCGCTGAGCTCGAGGCTTGCTCGTTTCGCAACAAGTCCCCCGCCGAAACCGCTCTCCACATGAAGCCAATCCTCGAAAAATATCTGCCACTGGACACCAACACCTCTTCATCAACCCAGCTCTTTGCCCAGCGACAAAAGGACCACTACAGCCACTTTATCCTGCGGTTGGCTTTCTCTTCGACAAATGAACTGCGTCAGCGCTTCACCCGCGTCGAGACCATGCTCTTCCGGTTGCGCTTCAACGCCGATGATCTCCGCGAACGTGCTGCCTTCGTTTCCAGTCTCAATCTCGACTGGGAAATTGTGTCGGAAGATGAAAAGCGCCAATATGCAGCAGAGCTCGTGGCCACGGTCTACGCTGGTGGCAAGAAGGCCGTATCGATGGACGACGAAACCTTTTGCAAAGTCGACTGGATGAGGGTGCCCGACCTGGTCGAGCAGCGCCGCGTCTTCCTCCGAGGCGGCAAAGCATATGTTCCATTCAGAGAACAGCAGAGCCTGATCGTGACCGAGTTCACGGCCCAGCTCGAGCGGGCGTTGGAGATGACTGCCCGCGCCCTGCCACGCCTCGACGAGGATGACCGGTTATCCCCGATCCTCGACCACCTCTCCAAGAACTTTGTCGCGCCCGACGCCAACTACTCGGGCAGCAGCACGGCCGTCGAAGGCGCCACGATCACAGCGCGCAATATCGATAACCTGTCGCAACACTTTCCCATGTGCATGACGAACCTGCACCGCACGCTGAGACGGGACGCGCATCTCAAGCACTTTGGACGTCTACAGTACACACTCTTTCTCAAAGGCATCGGACTAAGCCTCGACGAATGCTTGACCTTTTGGCGACAGGGCTTCAGCAAGATTACCGACGATACCTTCAACAAGGAATACCGCTACAACGTCCGGCACGTCTACGGAGACGTCGGTGGTGACTCCAACCGTCGCAGCGGTGGTTACAGCCCCTACAGCTGCCAGAGAATCCTAACAGAACATGCGCCCGGCCCCGGAGAGGCCCACGGCTGCCCATATCGACACTTCAATATGGAGAACCTCAGTGCGCTCCTGCAGGCATCGGGTGTCTCGGACCGCGCCGTGCTTCAGGGTGTGAGCCAAGACAAGGACAAGCAAAAGTATCACCTAGCGTGTAACCGGTAAGTCAATACCTTCAATTTTTCTATGACTCTGGAGGACTTTTCGTACCACTCGGTGCAGTTTTTCGACTCGCAGTCGAGACGCCGGAGCATCCGGCTCATCTCGGCTTTCGTTATCACTGCTCCCCCCTCCAGACCAGCCGGCTCACCGACAAACATTTCGGGTGGGAGGACTGGAACAGGGACCCCTAGAGTTTATTTCTGTCTCTCGCCTGGCCTGACTTGACCCTGCAGCGAATGACTGACTGACTGGTGGCTGACGCGTGTATCTGTAAATAGTGTATTCGAACACATACACAAAAATGAGATCAAACGGGCCAAAGACGAGGGTATAATGACAACGGCGCAGCTCGAAACCATTGTGCACCCTAACGAGTACTTCAAGCGAAGTTACCTGCTCAAGAACATGGGCAACAGCAGCAGGCAGCCCCAAGAAGAAAATGGTATTGGTGATGGTGATGGTGGCGGTGATGTTAAGATGGAGGGTTGAAGCAACCCTTGAGTATTTTACGCAATATGGCTAATGTGCGACGTATCATTTTTGTCCAAGGACACATGGCGAGTTTTGGCTGCGCTGGGCGGACATCAGCTGGACCGTTTCTGTCACCCACTCGAATCAAGTCTGAGTATGAGAGGGATTTTGTGTTGCCGGCATGATCGATCACAGGGTATGGACCGGGTAAGCAAAGGTAACCATTTCTGGAGTTGGGTGTGAGGTTGGAGGTAAAACGCGCATTTTTTTTTTCATTCTCACTTGTCTATTGGGATTGTACAAGGTCCAACTTACGTAGGACGCCAGCCGAAGGTTTTGGTGGGGAGGGGTATCATGTTGTGGTAGTTCTACCGTCGCACCTACCAGAAGACACTGGATCGGTGTATGCAGTTAATGAGATGTCAGACGAGGGAACGAGGTGACGAGGTCCCCCCCATATGGAAAAAGTGAGGCGGAGATGGAGCAAGATTGTTGAGGACACGCCCCAATGTCTCAGTGCATACACACCCCTCGAGTCCCCAGAACACAGTCCCACCCCATTTCGATCTTGGCTTTTCTTGTTCGTTTCCGCCCTGCGGAAGCCCTGCGGAAGAGAAGAGGTGGGGGAGGAGGGCTTTGGGGAAGCCAAGCCAGCCGTGGCAGGGGCCAGCAAGGGCAGCGAAACAGCACGTCACGGACGCGCGCTGCAGGCGTGACCAAGTTTTTGCGACAGACTTGCGTCTTTTGCGGTCGCTTTGTTCCTGCCAATGGGAATGGAGCAAAAGTTCTGCTCGGGAGGTTCTTCTGCATCGCTTGGCGAACCGGGCGATGTGGTTGGTTGGAATCATCCGTCAAGGGAAGACAAGGCCGGAGCTAATACTCCGCCCCCTTTCCCACACCACCACTCAGCGGTCTCTTTGCCCCGCTCGTTCTCGCTGCGCGCGCGACTGTCACAGGAGAAATTTTGGCTTCGCTCGGGGATACAACTGTGAAGTGGGACAGCGAAATTGAGAGAACTAGAAATTCAAATATGAGGCTATTCCCAGGGCTGAAGTTAAGTGGGGTAGGTCCACTGAGCGTTTCGTTGAGGCGACTCCCTTCCAGCTTTTGCCAACGATTGGGGCTTGAGCTGTAAAAGCTGTAAGAGACTATACTCAACAGGTCTCACCCCTCATTGCTTCTAGTTAGGCACCAACTTTGGAAACCTGAAAGTAGGCAAAGTTGACTCGTATGTCCAATCGAAAGGGGAAGACGTTGAGCGTTGTGCAAGCGCGCGAGGGGCCAAGCCTCCCAGAGCTGAACATCTGCCAATTCACGGCCTGCGGCTTGCAGTTCAGCGGGGCGAGACTAGCTACCTGGATGAGTACCTACAGAAATCCCGGGCCTGATTCCGGATTCCAACCCTCAAGGTCCACCGCCAGTATTGACGACATGTCGGTAGCTATCGTGGCTGCTACCTAGGGCCAACGAAAAGAAACGCAATCGAGCTGGCGGGTTCGCGTAACGCAACGGCTACAAAACAGCATGAAACGGCGCTGCTGCCGCCAGATATGCAAAATGAGGTCATGGATAGGGAGGAGCCCGCTTTACTTTGCGGGGTGGGGAGGGGTGTTGTTGCTGGATAGGTGCTTGGAGATACCGGGTATTATCCGGGAGTGTTCTCTCCTTTCTTCGACGACAGATAGGAACACGAAGCATCAGGCCCCATTGAACAAGCAGCAAGCATAGCCGCTGCTGCCCCGTCACCCCGTCTCCAGGTTTCAGTTGCGAGATGAGATGACGCGAGAGCTCTTGCAGGATCCCATATACACCAAACACCACAAATGAGGTACCTACTTTGGTACTTGGCCGGTGTTATTTCAGACCATCATGTCATTGCCATTGAAGCCTTAAGTTTCTAGACGGGTGATCTTTTTGCGTCACGAGGTCTCATCAGCCCGGAGAACTAGTGTAACTCAGAATTCGCTCTCCGGTTACTCGGAAGTTCCACTTAACCACCACTACGTAAGATGAAGGTTCAAGTTGTGCACGTGAATCCCCTTTTACCTAACCATCATCCATCAGACAGAGAGGTTAGACCCAAGAGATACCCAAGCTCTCCAAGGAACATCCCCAGATCTGGGCCTAGCTTGGCAGACGTCTCCATCTCCGCGGCCTTAAGAGGGGAAACCCACCTACAACCTTCTTCTCCAAGGCTGCAATTCGGCTTATACGAGTTGTTGTTCAACGTTAAAACGAGATATTAAAGTGAAAGTCAAGCCCAAAAAAAAAGAGAGAAAAATAATCAGGATATCTGCTTCAAACCCCTTTCGACTGAACGCCAGTTCACTGCTACTGCCGGCCAGGCTCAATCCCATCCAACGGTGTTGTCCACTGCCGAATCCCAACCAGCCAGCCATTGAACCCAACTGACATTGGTATGGTTCCTTCATGTGTCCCCTTACCAGGAAAGGGTTCAAACGATGATGTCGTCTTGCATTTCTCGCTGGGACCCTGGATCGGCACTGTTCCGAGACTAGACCCTTCCTCCGATGAACCCGCTGACCCTGGCATGGACAATTTGCAAGTAGGTTACCGAGGAGCCGACGTCACTGGCTGGCAGTGAGCATTTTCGTCTGGTGAAGAAAACCACGTCCGAGGCAAACATAAGAAAACGAGTGTGCGCATCCAGCGAGTAAAAGGAGGCATAGCAAAATAGGTATCACGACTCGAAAACCTCCATAGAATTGATTGCTGCCTACTCTGGACATAGTTGTGGATTTGTAAAGCGTTGATAGATCGACAAGATTGGGCAGCTGTGGTTATCATCCCAATTGATACCATCAAAAGGTACATGCACCTCACACAGCCCCGGTGCAGCCTCTGTGCAACCTGTTGAGTGCAGCCCAGCCCAGGCAAGCCCAAATCCAGAGCCAATGGAAACTAACAAGCAAATTAGCAACGAAACTTCCACCTCCAGCTTCTACGGCTCCTGCACTAGCTTGCATATCACCTACGTGTGCGGTGCAGACACGAGCTGTGGGTAGGTAGCTATAGCTTGATCTTGTCTCTTTTTTTTATTTAGAAAAAAGTGGAGGCACCAAGGCGGGATGAAGTTGAATGCACATGTCATTAGTGCCGCGTGGTGCTTCAGCTCACCATGGATCAGAGTGTCCTGCAAGAGAATTTCTTGGAGTTTTTTTTCTCATTCTAAAAAGAAAAGAAAAATGGTGCGATGAAAAACATGTACGGTACGGGGTCGATCTGATGCGTGTATTTTGAGGAGTTCTGGTTGCCATTTTCTTCCATACTGAAGTACGACCTAGAACAATTGCTCGGGGCCAGTTCCAAGGCTCTGGGAACTGTCCAACGATGATGAAGTTAGCAGACACTTCGACTTCGCATGCATCCATGATACAAATGATTTCAAGACTCGGTTAAAACGTTGTAAATCCTTTGATTGTTTGTTCGAACAACCCCCATAAAATATGATCCAAGGTATCACATTCATCATCAGCCCGCGCTCGCTCTGTATCATTTTCCCAGTCCATTCCATCCCGAGTGTCCAGAACAAACTCCCATCCGGCCGTTAAATCATGTCTGATCCCGATAAATCCAAACGCCTCGCTTGCCAGAAAATGAACCCATCATGATGAAACCCAGAGTAATTTCGAAGGTGAAAAAAAAGCGGAAGAACTCCACCAGTTCGATCTAGGCAGTCCCGTTGCCCCACCAAATAATGAACCGTTGCGTCCAGAAGCAAGTCGACGTCAGAAGCTTGGCGAAGTACGAAGTAGGTAAGCCAGGATTGGAAGCTGGCGCCAAGAGAGTCTAGATCCCCATTGGCCAGGTCTCGGAAATGCGCTGAGGTGGCCCAATGACGCATCGGTGCCCCGCAGCCTGTGTGTGCGGCACTTGCCCAAGGAGGTGATGCACGTCGATGAATAAGGGCGGAAATGGCGGTGTTGATATGCTTCGTATTAGGTTGTGTTGAGGTCTTTAGTTTATTGGCTGATGTTGAGCCGGCATGTTGTTCAGAATGGCAGCGGCACCAATTGCTTTGCCAATGCTTCATGCCTAGGTAGCACAGCCATGGGATGAACTCTCCGGTCAACTCCGGGCAACTCCGATCCGGTGACCTGCTGCGGCAGTTATGTCGCATCAGTTGCTGACACAGACGGATGCGGCGGTGACCGTAGGAAACAACTTCCTGCGGACGGAAATAACCAGTCCTCCGGGTCGGACTGCCGGGAGAACCAAAAAATCCGATCAGGCGTCCACTTCGCCTGGCCCGAACAAGCCAGCGTCGGCTGGGTGCTGAGTGGGTTGGGGTGATTGCATGCGTTCGGTGGAGCTGGCTGTGCGCACTCCGGGCTCCGCCCGACCCGATGCCGTGGAGCGTATGTGCATCGTCTGCTTTGGGGGCCATTGTAGAAGCATCCTGTCTGGATGCTATGTCGCTCCGGTGCCTCATTCATTTGTAGCCAACCATCTTGGCGCAACGTCGACAGTAGTAAATGTTGGTTCCGATCTGGACCATGCCCGATGAGCTGGGGTCGTCAGTCGATGTGATCTCCTCGGCTCGTGCACATCTAAGACAGCGAATCACCGTCACCTGGATAGGTGGCCGCTGTGATGAGTCCATGCTGTGTCGAACCGATGATCGAGAGGACGAGCTGCTGGACAAATCCGAGTCTGATGCCGAGTAGGACGAGGAAGCCGAGAGGGAGCTGAGGTAGGGGGCCTTGGGTCGAGGTCGAAAAGACATGGTGGCTGACTTGTTGGGTGTGGTGGGTATTTGTAATGAAACTGCAAGATGATCGTGGGTCAAACAGGTGCGAGCATCATCCTCTGATGGATTTTGAACTTGTTGATGGAATGAAGTGAGTGGGTTCGGTCAGGGGCCGCTTGCACCTTTATTTATTATTTTAGAAGTGGGTGGGTTGTGACAGCTCTGACGACAGGGAGTAACTTGCCCGGGCCAGACCAAGACACTCCTGAACTCGGTGTCACTGGTACCAGCCGACGGGTGCATGTTGCGGCCTACGAATACACAAGGGGGTTAAAGTCCGAGGTTGCGCCAGACACGGCCGGGTGACTGCCAAGCAATCGCCGAAAAACCGGTGTTATGCTCCTATAGAGTTCACACCCCACCACACCCCTCCTATCAACCGAGGAGCTCCGATGCCAAGATTCACTTCCTCAGTCCACCAGCTCTTCTCAGATTCTATCACGCTGCCTGATATCCGACTTGCATCGCATTGCAGGGCTTTACAGCTCGTGATGTGAGCTTCCGCATGCCGCCCTAGCGACGATCGCATTCCACTTTTGCGGCAAGATACCAAGGCGAAGTTGCCCAGGTTCTCAATCTTAGGCGTGAATATAGAGCCAAGAGGCCCGGGGGTCTTTTTGCCCGGTTTTCGGTTAGGACAATATTTCCGGCCGAATGGCAGCCTCATTGAGCTCAGGGGAACCGCCCAGACTTGCCTCAACTGCATTTCTCGGCCTGTCTCTGATTTGGCATACAAATCCCGATCCAGAACCACATAAAGACCCACATTTTGGAGGCGAGTCACAGGTCTAGGCTTCACCACAACCTTTGACAACCCATCCAGCCCATGCCACCACCTATTCCGGCCCAGTGGTTTCCCCGGCTCAAAACGCTGCTCCGCATTACCTAACAGCAAATGTTTTGGCGAAACATAAAGGCGTGGAAAGATTCGTCCGGATTCTCTCTTCAAGAAACCGAGTCTAGATCTGTCTACTCCATGTACTTTCCGCGGAGAAGTAGGGGACTCAGTCTCCATCAGATGGCCTTGTGCATCGACACTTTGTCAATCCTGTGTTTATAGTTGGTTGAAGCAGAAGGTAACACGACAGGAACAATTTGCTGCCACGTCCTACAGCTGGGGGTGGCGGCTGCAGGACTCAGGCAGGTATCCAGCTGAACAGAAAAAGACATGGGAAACTCCCGCCTCTGATGACAACCGATCCCAGGCAGACTTTTCGATACTCTGAGATAGGCCAAGCTCTAGCCGGAAACAGTCTCGGTATTACCGACCGTGAGTAGCTCAAGCTCGCCCTCGCTGGCAGGCACAGTTCTTGGGAGTGGTGAAGATAGAACACCCCAAATGAAAGGGCGGCCCGCATGGCACGAATCGGCCATAGAGGGCGGGCGGGAGATGTCCCTTACAATATGAGATTCCTAGGACAAGTCCACTCAGGGGGAATTGACCAACGAGCGTCCAGCCTGCCAGCTTGTGCCCTCCTCTTCCCACTTTCCCATGGTACAGGCCTATCGAATTCTCACAATCTCGATCCTTCTTCTCTTTCGCTCCGTTTCCACTGCAGACCGCACAAGGCCAATAATGCCATGCAAGACGCTGTTTCGGTTCAATTTGCCAGAGACCCTCCTATCGGCCTTAATATGACTGCGGCATGTGCTTGAAGTAACACCGAACAGTTTGCTTTTTTCTTATTCATGTTCGATGCTGGCGCCGGATTCGGGCAGGTTCGTACCTTTGTAGGTGGGCGGCAATTCGCCTTCCTGTTGGGGTTTCAGCTGTCCGCAGGAGATTTTGACCTCAAATACGTCTCCGCTTGAAACCGGAGGAACGTGCCTGGCATTTCAGACCTTGCGGACTGCCGAATCCACCACCATTTTTTCCTATGCCAGGCGAGGAACGCCTGCAGAGACAGATGCATCCAGGCCGCCCTGACTGCAGCGATCGACATCACATCAGACCACAATCCCCCTCTGACCTGGGAAGCAGTTGAGCTTCCCCATTGCAGGCTTCTGCGGGCCTTTGGGGTCTGTTAACCCCAGCCGGCAACTTCCGAACGTCGATGACCGGCCCAATTTAGCGATCAGCGGACTTCACCCCTCCTTCAAACCCTGAGTGCGTATGTAATCGACAGGCACTTTCACCTCTGGTGGGTAGCCAGGGTAGCCGCCGAGCCAAAAGCCTCACGATCTCGATCCGTCAACCATCGCACCCTCTTGTCCTCCTCCCAGACGTGACACGGTGATGGTCAGTATGCAGAATCAACCAGGTGGGTTTCAACCACTTCTCTCTGTATTTCCAACTAACGCCTTGTGTACGCACAGCCAATCTAGGGCTGCCTTAGTGTCCTTCCAAACCTCCCAGCGGGGAGCAGCCCCTCAACGCCAACTTCCCCCTAGCACCATTTTCTGCGGCGGCTCGAACCTGGTCTGTCAGTGTCGATCAGTTTCTACCAACCGCCCTCGTTGCTACCCCAGTCCCGATCTCAGCAGAAGATAAGATCCCCCGCTTTCGTCACCCGCCACTCGTGCGTCTACCTGCGGGGCATGTGTTGCTGGATATGGCCGTCTCACCAGCAAGCTGATTTGCTGGTAGCTCCGCCAACTTGCATCGCATAGCCTTATCAATCGGTTGATTCCCAGTGGAGAGCTCGATCTCTACTGCCGAAGTAGACGTCACTATGCGTCGCCGTCCAAGCGTACCTGTTGCTCTTCTGCCGAATCACACGTGTTCACTGGCCAGTGGAGGACGTGATGGGAGATGCCGAGTTTCGAGCGCTCGGGGGGGTATCCTACAGCTGTTGGGCCTTAATGACGTGCTGAGCATACCGGGTGCCCTGGAGTATCGTGGCTAGCCTGTAGGAAGGAGGTTCAGGGTAGTGCCAACCTCGCTGCCGGGAGCAGTTTGGCCGCGATGGAGGAGGACCAATGTCATCTATGTACTAGTGCACATAATCTTGAGAATCACACCCCCCGAGGCATTTGCAACTATTGGAACAGGAACAGATGGCGATGCCTTGGTGATAAGCAAGTATTGCGGCCACATGTGCCTGGAATGCCCCGTCCCCAGGATGGCACTGGGCAGGCTATATACTTTGAGGTCCTCGCAGGCTCCCAAGCAGGAAACTCACACTTGTATATGTGTATTACGCGGGGAGGAGAACATCTGGTTCAACCAGCTCGCAAATGGGGTATCGGTGACTTGACTTCAAGACTGGGTTGTTGACTCCGACACATCCAACCACTAACCCCGCCAGTATCCTTCGTCAATACAATCATTTACGCACACCCTGCTCTCCGTTACCTGCAGCTTTGTCTCAACATATTCCCACTTCTCCACACGCAACGACCAATGGAGGAAACAACTTTGTAGACATTGACAGAAGGGCACACGCCGGTAGTGCGAGGAAAAAACACACTTGTCAATGTAAGGTAGGAAAGCAGGCAGTGTACCTTTCCCTCGGTCTTGTTCCGAAACGCACAACGACAATGAGAAAGAAACAGGGCCGATGTATCCTGAGTGGTGCGAAAAAAAAACATAAGAATAGAATAAACACACGAAACAGAATGGGACAGAACAGACGCCCCCACTCCCGTTATCCTAAAAATGTACATGAGAGCAAGAGAATAAAAAAAAAGGGGGGGGGGAGAACATTGGAGAGAACCTAATATCCACTCGAGTCGAGAGCATTTCCCACCACCGACATGGATCGAGGGAGCCTCGCCAGTCCGACCCTGTACCTTCTCTACTGCCTATTCCCTCAACCTGAGTTGTGATGTGTGAGTGAGAGTGAACGAGCAAGTAAAATCTGTGTGGTCTCCATTGACCTCATCTCCCTAGTCTTCATTGTTATGCCATCCTGCCCTGCTGCCATTTCGTTCTACCCTGCGTCTCCCTCCCATGGATCTAGCCCATCTCCAAGCAGCATACCAAGCCGTAGAACGGAGCGGCCAAGGTATTCTAGCTCGGGAATCGGAAGAGGAACCCATCCCGTACCCATGACGTTTTTGCAACGCTGTGAGATACAATAGGAGAAACAAATGCCAAGATGAGCGAGATCGTGAAAGCCGAGGCAAGACCTATCCTCATTTACACACCGCATCAACAGCTGGTTCTCCCACCCCAGACCAGAGTTGTTGAAAAAGAGACGTGAAAAGTAAAAAGCAAGATGCGCGGCTCCGGGCCCCGTTTGCAAATATGGGAGGAGTAGTGACCACCAATGCTTGCCTGCCCATTGTGCAAATAAACAACACCTCGCTACCGGTTGCCATCATGGCACCATTTGGGAATGGGAGGAATAAGATCACAAAGGGAAAGGACGAGAGCCGAGCTTCCGGTGAGGGTTCTACACCCTAGAAATTGTATGATGTTGTGGCGATGAATACAGTTGCAGAATGCGCCGGAATCGAAAACAAACAAGGGAAGATTTCGTGTCGTCGTAAGTCGGATTTTGCTGATCTCGAACGGGGTCGGCGGAAGGAAAATTAGGTATCGTCATGCACAATGAGCACCGGGACGAGAAAGGGTCTTGGGTCCCTGCTCGGCTTCATGTCCGACACCAGCATATACACACACGCCCGAAGCGTGGGGGGTGAGGCACCGGCCGCTCACATTACGATACAACAGCCACAGCCGCCTTTCTTCTGAGGAGATTCCTCGGGGGGCTCTGGCAGCCTAACCACAGGTTGGGATGGAGGAGGTTGAGGAGGCGATCGCGGGCTTGGCAGTGGACTCATGTTCGATTTATCCGATATCTTGGGCATTGTCGAGTACGAGTTGGTCCTTCCCGGCGGCTGTTCGTTCTTAGACTCTGTCCGTAATGGCCAATCGCCTGACTGGAACTCAGTCTCGTTCGCGGCTCCCTCATCTTGTTCCTCGTCCTTCTCAGGCTCAGGCGCAGGCTCAGGTGGTTTGAGAAAGCCTTCATCCGTGAGTGGCCTAAACTCCTTGTCATAGACATTGCCAAATTTGCCTTCCCGTTCCCATTTTTCTTGTTGCAGCCGTCTAGCAACCGTGGGCAGTAGCTGTTGATCAGGCGGGAGACGAGGGTCGGGGCGGTACGCGGACACCATCCATGGAGGTTCACCCTCCATCTGTTTGCTGGAGCCAATGGACAATTCGCGCTCCCCGGAGCGTGTTGAGGGCCTTGTTGTTCCACCACCGCTACTGGTCGAGTCTTTGCTCGGACCGCCTCTTGTCTTTGGTCGCCCCGCAGCACCGTTGGCTGGTTTCGCGCCCGACGTTTTCCTGGTACCTGTGGTCATTGTTGGCTTTTTTGGGGAGACGGGCTTGCTAGGTTGCGAGGCTGGTGCTGCTAGGGTCCCGTTAGTCGGTGTTTTCGTGAGAGCATTCCCCGTGCTGCCGCTTCGCGTCCGTGGCTTCGGGTAATTGATCGTATCATCCTCCCCAGGGCTGCTGTCCCGTTTACGCACAAGCAGCGTGTCTCTCTCAATGTGCTCGCTTGGAATCGGAACGGGGCTGACTTTCGCAACCGGTATTCGCGAGCCCTTGCCACCACCGCCGGCAATCCAATAACCATCGGCTTCCTCGGCGATCTCCTGCGGTAATCTTAGGTCCCAAGTAGGTGTGACAAGTCCATCCATCGATTTGGGGTCGGGCCCCGCAGCCGCAGAGTTCTTCCGAGACCTCGACACCGACTGCTCGAGACCCCCAATTGCCCTTGGCTGACTGTTCGCTTTGTCCTGACTGGGATCCCGCTTCGCGCGGTTCTGGCTTTTTGATCTTGTACTGTCCCGGTCCCTATCTCGTGGACGTGGCAAGAAAATACCCGCCGCTTGCAGTTCCTCATTTTCTATCCTGGCCAGCTTGTCTCGGTGAATCCACTTGGAGTCATCATTGTCCGAGTCTGTGCATAGCTCATCCACTGTCTTCTTCAGTGGACCTTTGCCACGCTCATCCTTGGGGCCGTCATAGAGGTCGAGGAGGCTGTCGGCGGGGCTGCCATTCTCCTTCGTACCCCGTTGCCTCAGATCTTTGTGGGGATGCGCCGAGACGTAGGTTGGCTCGGTAATCCTGGGCTTCATGTCGGAGCTGGTGTCGCCGTAGCTAGTTTTCCGTGAAGCTTGTTCTAGGCTTGAAGTGGCGCCAAAGGATGCCGAATTCCCATTCTGAGAGGGGCGGTCTGAGGAATATGTGTGTTCGTCGTTCAACAAAGGCTTATTGTCACTGTGCGTTTTCTGGCGGGGAACCCGTCAGCCTGGGTATCCTTGTGATAATGGTGTTTTGGGACAGGGGAGGCGTATGTCTTTCAAAGATGGCAGGAATGGGACCCTGAAAGACTGTGACTAGGTGAAAGACATACCTCTGGGTGACCCGACGCGGTAATGTCCCACGGGTAGCTCGTCCCGTGGGAGCTGGAAGGCGGCGTCAACGTCGTCATGGTTTGGGACATGGAGACCATGGGAGGAGATGCGCAAAATGGTTGACGACCAGGAAAGCTAATTCGGAGGAAATTACGCCCTCGCGAACCCTGTTTTGATCAGTTGGGGATACGAAGAGGCAAGATCGAATTCGCGGCCGTTGGCCTTGCTGCACACTGGGACAACCGTAGCGCGAGCACCTGTCGGTTTCGGTTGAAGAATTGCACCGGTGTCGCTTGCGAATTGTGGATGCGGTCACGCTTGCGGTTGCGGCCGTGTCGTTCTCACTCTTCAGTTCGTGGCTTGGGCCGAGGAAAAAAAAACATCAAAGGGGTGTCGACCACCAGCGAGCCGGCTCCCCAGGCCCTCCCGCGCCCCAATGTCGGATCTAAGTAAATGGTGAACGAGTGTCGCCGAGTTGCCAGCAGTTCGGGAGGTTTTAGGGGGCGGGTTCGGTCGCTGGGGCGTCGTCAATGACGAGCTGGATCGCGAATCGCGGAACACTTCGCTCTCGTCCTTCCAGGTTGGCTCGTGAGCCTGGGGCTTGGGGGTCCTAACTTCTTCGGGAGGCTGGCGCCACCACGGGACTCGGACTTTTCTTTTCTCCCCCCCTGCAAATTATCAGGGTGCAACCAAGGTGCTGGGAAATGTCCTCATCAGGGTCAGCATGTCATTTGGATGAAGTTGAGTCTGATGGTGGTTGTATTTCAAGACGCCGAAAGCAAGCGGTCCGTGAGCAAGAGCTGCATATTCCTGCTCCTCGCCGCTGCAGGGTCGCAAACAAAGGCGTCTTTGTGTGAGACAGTAGACAGACAGATGAACCGACACTACACAGCCAATCTCTGGCTGGCAATCCTGGATACACGCGAAGAAGCAACCGACAAAGTCTGCGAATGCTGGTTTTTGGACCGGTCAGCTCCGATCACCAGTGGATGAACTACGGCAGGGCTCCCGGAGCAATTTATCAGGGTCCCATCGTCAACAGTTCGTCCCTGGAGATGTGGAAAAGGGGTCCAACCGAACCCCACGTCATCATTGGTCAATCACACACCCCTATGGCTTTTAGTATTCCGCCTCTAATGTTTGGATTTCAGCAATCGGTACTCTAGCAGTCTCTACGCAAGTGCCCCCCCCCCTAACAGTCATTCTTTCACCCTTTGTCCCACTTGCTTACACAGTTCCGCCGGTCCACCGAGCGCCTGACGAGAATAAATTAGATCTCGGGCGGCGGGGTTGGTCTTTCCAAGGTAAAACGGAAGCGTCATCAGAACCCAAGAGATAGGGCTGATAAGGTTCAAAACGACCTGACACTAGACCTCACCAACGCTTCGTCTGTCTAAGACACTGGCTACACCGCGCCCTCTAAGCAAACAAATAAGAACCTAGATGTTGTGCTTGTGTGGAACTTTCTATTTCCCGGGCCCTATCCATTTGCAGTTTTTCTGCCCTGCCAGGTCAAAGGCTTTCGCAACTCTCCAACATGGAGCCTCATCATCAGAACTGACGGACTCGGATCGTTTGCACCAGCGACACGCACAACTGCAACGCCAGATTCCCAAAGGGTGATGTCTTGGTCCATTCTGGTGTCTTAACAAACCAAGGCTCCTACTCAGAGGTGATCTAGCCTTCAACCTCATCTTTCCTGGCGAATAAGCTGACGCGCACAGCTCTCTGAGGCGATCAAGTGGCTCGACAACACGGACTTCAAAACGAAGATCGTTGTCGCAGGCATGCGTATTCTCTAAATTAATCAATGACTCGCATGGAGTTTACCTTCTTGCTGGTAATCACGACCTATCTCTGGACCAGGCACTGCTCCCCCAAGGCTCACAAGTCCCGTCAAGAAGTATTTCATTATTTACCTCAAGTCGAAGTATCACATACCTATGGTACGAGTCAGCTGCCATCCGACTGCAAAATCCGAAGGCCCAAGGACCGAGTTTAAGGTATTTGGCTCTCCTTACAGCCCTCGCTACGGCCCCTGGACCTTCAGCTACGGTCGAACCCGAGACCTCTCCCGCTTCTAAGAGCCCTAGGCCAGCCGCGTCGGAGATATGGCGTGACGTCCTAGTCACCCATACACCGGCTCGGACGCACTGTGACGCTGGGCCGACAAACAAGCAACCCTTCAGGTGTGAGGGCCTCAGACTGACTCTGCGTCGGGTTCGGCCCCGGCTTCACGTATGTGGCCATATTCATCGCGAAAGAGTTTCGGAACGCCTGAGATGGAGAATAGACTCATCTGACAGCCCCACGGTCGAGCCATTGCTGGACCCGAGTCCTGATCCGAAGTCCGGCAAGATGAGTTTGGTCGATTTGACTTCCCGCGGGGGCAACCTGCTACCTGAATTGGGCACCATACGCGACCCTGTCGCCACGTTCACAGCTCCTAGGTGAGCCCTGGAGTGGACTCCTCCACCCGAATCTGTGATACCGGCAGACACAAGCGGCCAGTTTTCGGGGCGAGCTAATCGGGACAAACCCGGTATCGGATCTGTCGAGCATGCCAGCTTGAATAGGATCGATGGCGGGACTTTAGCTGACTCGGCTGACGCAATTGTACAGGGCTGGTCGGTCAGGGTCAACAATAGCCGTCACGAGACATGTGTCAGTAACTGTGCCATTGTCGCGACAAACTTCCCGCATGCGGGTGCAAAGCGGTTGAACAAACCGATTGTCGTTGACGTGGATTTACCGGTCTGGAGTTCAAAAGTGCAGTAATGCGACTGCCGTGGCGTTCCTTTATGTTGGCCTATGGTCAACTGACGTTCTCCCTTCAGGCCACAATTCTGTAAGATACGTGTTTCGATGACAGGGATCCATGTGCTCGGTTCGCCAACGATGGTGGCTGACCATTATTTTCTCCCCCGGACACTTATCGAGTCTGCGTGGCTGCACCTCTATGCGGCTCCCGGATGCCGGGTGCTGGGTCGCGTGCCGGAATCTCAACCGGGGCGCTTGGAGAAATTTATCAATGGCCTCGGCTTGTCCTGTATCGCGTGGAGAGCTGAGCGGGATGGAGCCACCTGGCTTCCGAACCGGACACCACAACAATTGTTGTCCCGCCGGCGCGATTTGTGTCGAGAGTGCCACGAGGGGTTTCTCCTGTCTTGACACGAGACCGTTTGATGAGAAGTGGTACCTTGAAATCACTGCATCGAACGAGCTTTACTATGTGACGGCCCTCTTTTCGCGTTCTATGTTCTCATTGACGGGTTGGCACAACAGTAAATACGGAGTCCACGTGCAAGGCGGAGTTCCCCTCAGCGATATACTAACTAGATTTGGTGGCATCTCCCCAGCCTCAACATGCTTGGATGCCGATCTGTCCTCGACTGACATGGCGGAGTTGGTTTAAATCAAACTGTCATTTATCCCAATTCGGCTACTGCTGCTTTCTCTTAAGTTGGGGCAGAGTGGGCAGTCAGCAGCGGGCCGAAGCCGCTGCTGGCGCCATCCCGCTGGACCGCTGGAATCCCCACTGCTCTTTGTCACTTGATCTCTGGCTGACCTCCACGATAATTGCGCAATTCCTTCCCACTTGGGATGTTCTCCAAAGCAATGCTTTGCTACAACGCGAATGGTTCAAAACCTCAGTCGAATGTTCGCCTTGATACAGAGTTCTCAGAACGGACCCTCGAACCTCGAACAGAAGACCTCTCCCGATTGCCACACAACCACTTGGCTGACGAGAGCTTCAACTCTTAATGTAAGCCGGCCAGGCACAGAGGATGGCCCGGGTGAAGCGCTTTGAGAGTCGCCGTCGGCCAATCACATTGTCCTGAAACGGAGAGCTCAAGAGAGGATATAACTAGTGGGGTTGTGAAAGTTGCTATGCAGGTTGTATCGGCTGGCACAGAAACTCGACTCCTGCATGCAACAGTACTTGCGCCATTTTGTCGTGGGGCTATGTTGCGAACCAATTGGCACTCCTGTCTGCAAGGATGCCTCTGATGTGAGTGGTGGAAAGGGCGCGACGATAGCGAATGTGGTAACCGAAGACGAAGAGGCAAGGCTTTCTGGTTCACGATGCAGTTGATGCGCGAGCCCTCGTCCACGGAAGCCAAGTTCTTGTCAAACTATGATGCGACGGCTGACTGGGGCCTCGGGCGTTCATTTCTGGCACACAAAAGGGTTGAGTAACACAGAAGGCAGGCTAGGGAAACTGAATGCGCCGGACGTCACCAAGCGCAACGCTTCACCGCCATGGAGGCGAGTGTGCACAGCATTCTGTCGGTTGTTGCGAGTGGGATTGTGGGCCTCTTGGCGAGCAGTCCGTCTTACCCCTCTCTACGATGCTCCATCCAATATCACTCTGACCACTCGAGCGTGATATACCCCACGGAGAAGCGCGCTCGCGAGTGATTGTTACTTGAAAGCCGTCTTCTTGACCCTCGCAGGCGTGGGAGGAGTGTGACATGCATGGGTAGAAAATCCGGCACCGCGGCAAGCCAGAATGAGGTCCTTTGGACGCAGCACAAGGGCAGTAGTGTCGCACAAGTGGAGGGGTCTGCCAAGTTTGGCGGGGTAGGGAACGGGTTCTGGAAGCTGACTCGCTGGATGCTTATATCTCCTGAGGAGTGCAGAATGACAAGCGGTGGCCGGGAGAACGGCTTATTAGATGTTTCTCGGAAGGTGGACTTTGGTTTCGTCTCGATTGGAGGGCGAGCAGCAACAAGCCCGGTATTTTGAGATGCTGAAACGTGGATGGCGGGGAGGTTCGCGACCTCTTGACACGTCGGCCGGCGAGCAGAGAGGATGGATAATGGATTTCTTCCCCCAGGGTACGGCGCAACGGGCTACGCATCCGGCAGCCGAAGATAGTAGGGCCCTCAGTTTGAGGTGTTCCCAGCCAAACAAACGGTGATGAATGTTAGTTAGCAGCCGTGGGCTCGATCGGCTGTGACAGGCTGGGTACCCCGCGGTGGTCGAGCGGTGGCCGAGAATGGCACCTGTGGACTCCGATGCCTGTAGTGTCGGGTGATTGGCGACGAGGCGTTCTCCCCCTTGCCCTCATTGGCCACCACAGAGACACTGCTGGACCGACATCCACCACAGCGTTGTCGAAGGAGGGGTCGAAAGGCCAGCCGTTACTGGTCAAGAGACCCCTCCACTTTTCGCGTCATTCATGCCCTGCGTGGTTGGTGCGGATTCCGAGGCCCGCGTGGTCAGTGTCACCTCTTCTCGGAGGCTTTCACCGCAGGTCTTCGGACCCAAAACGGTGAAACCCAAGGGGACGGACGGGAAAGACTTGGATGCTTGCTGATGGCCCTCGGTGAGCGGGCAAAATTCGAGACCTTGTTTATTGAGGGCTACACCACTTTCGCCGGCGAAGGGGGGCTCGCTGAGGGCCAGTACCTGCTTCCTGTAACCCGCGATAAGGCCCAGTTGGGCTTGGCTGAGAGATGGCCTGCAGCAGCAAGGCGCGGTTGGCCTATGTTTTGACCTTTGCCTTCGAGTCTTCCTCTCAGGCTGGAACCGGTCTCGCCCCGGGCTCCCCTCACTGGGCATGGGCGAACCAAGTCATGTCTTTCATTGATGGCCCATCGCAGCAGCAGCGAGGACGGGCAAGACAGCTAATCCAGAGACAAAGGGTGCCATGCTATGGTTTGTCAATCAGCAACACCGCACTGCGTTGGGGCGATGCTACAGCCAGTAGTGGGCGTCCCCAAGAATGCACGACCAAGTCCACCAGGTCAGGGCCAAGTCGCCTCGCGTCTGCGTGTGTGCTGGCCCTGTTCCCGTGGCCCATTGCCCATCCAAGAAGGCTTTGGTGGTTGCCGACACGCCACGAACTGCTGCAGAAGCACTTTCCATGGATCCAAGTGCTGCACCATCCATCTAATCTATGTTGGAAAGACGGCCCATGGCGAGGCTTTCGTCACAGATGCTCTCATTGGTAGGTTGGTACAGCCGCCGATGCGGAGCGTGACAGAGCTCGCAAGCAGCGACGTTTGTCTTTGAAGAAAGGAAAAAACAGCTGTTCAGCTGCCAACAGTGCGGTCTCTGCGGGTTATTTGCAATTCCCTCGCAGAGGAGGAAATAAGGTTCTGTTTCATTTGACCGATTCGCGCCCAACCCACGAGGAGTTGGCCTGGGGGGGAAGGGGGTCGAGGCGTCCAAACTGCTCTTCGGATCGCCTCACTTGTTGCAGTCAATGGTTTCCCGATATCGAATGGGAAACTGGCGAGACTGGGAACAACGGTTGCTGGGGATTCCGAAATCTAAGCTGAAGTGCCTCACCGCCATTGCTGATTGCGCGGCATGAACCAACTGCCTGTCTGTCAGCCAGGTTCAACGCTGGATACGGCGGAAATCGGCATTGATGAGCTGCGGTGCTCTCGCCGAAGCCCGCAACTGCCTGTCGATTTATGCGCCTGCGCCCACTACTTATCTCAGTAAACTCGTTTTAAAAGAATGTGAGAGTCGAGCTACGACAGAACGGCGAAGGGGCCAAGATAACTCGGTGGCACCAGGCATGTAGAGTTGCCACAAATGGAAAACTCGTGCGAAGTAGGTACGAAGGAAGAAGCCCCGGGTCAGACATAAATGGCCCTCGCCACCACCAGCCACTTTCGTCAACCCGTCGGGGCCTCGGAAGGCCGAAGCTGTGCGTCGCGGTGATTCCCGTACCCCAAGTGCGAAGACGCTGAGGCGAGGAAGATGCGACGCTGCACCGCCTCGTCGACAACGAGGGAGATTTTGCTAACATTCACACAAATTCACTCCTCTCAACATCTCTACCTGAGTCACCAGCACCATGGAAAACAGAGCTTCATCAGGGCTGAGTCTGATCTTGTGATTCACCAAGACTCGTATAGTGGCGAGCTGGAATGGCGGGTTTCTGCTGTGACCGTGAGTGCACATCAACTGTCAACGCTCCTTGGACACACCAACTCTGGGCCGCAAGCTGGGGTGGGGGAGACAACTGATTATAACACGGTAATTGACAGAATGATTTTGACCGCCTTCGCATCTCGTTTGCGATCCTTCAAATCTATCATCTATGGTACGCTGTAGCAAGGCAGACAGCAGCAGCAGACAGCAGACAAACTGCTTCTTCCCCCTCGTGCGAATCTGGAACTGGAAAGCCGGGCGACCTCCACGGGATAGCTCAGCATTTCGTTTGCTTGAAAGAGGGGTTTTGGGGTGCTGCGTCGCTAGCGAGCGGCATGAGCGAAGCTGAGAACTGGAGTACAAGAGAAGCCGGGAGAATAAAAAGGACGGCCGCAGCCAAACTTGGGCCTGCGCAGACATCGGATGCCGTAAGCCAGGCGACAGCCAACCGACAGCCAACCGAAATCAGGATAGCCCCAAGTCTCACTGTCCAGTAAGAGCAGCAGCCCTGGTCTTCAGTTGACCCACCACACCCTCACGGCCTCCCCACAGCACCCACAGCATCCCCCTCTCAAGAGGCCTGCAGCAACAGGGGGAGCAGGTACCTAGCGCTCCCGTTGCCCCCCCATCACTCTTTCCCTGACACCCGCCCCCGCTCGCCCATCGCCCCGTCAGTCTCGACTCTCGCCCACCCGCCGTGGCCGCTGCCCGCAGGCCGACCAAGTTAACAGCGAGCCCCCAGCAGCGCAGGTGACTTCATCACCACCCATTCACTCCCTCCCCCGTCACCTCTTCTCGACACCACCAACACCACGACAAAAACACGAACACCATAGCGTGAACCAGGCCGGATTTTGGGCTGGCCCTGACCGTCTTTGCAGCCGGTCTACAACTTTTTGCCTCTTGCTTCTCCACTGTTTTCCTTGCAGCGCTGTCTCATTCGATACCCTAGGGGACCGAGGCCACCAAAACAAGCGACAAGCCTGTCGACACGCACCATAACAACTCCACCCCGACCGCTCCAGGGCTTCCCTTCTTTATCTTGACCGATATACCCTGAGCCTGCACTCTCTCGAGTTCCCTTTTTTTCCCGCTCGCTGCTCCGTGCCTCCCAACAACTACCACAAGTTCAACCCCCATCGAAAGCGAGGACCTCAATCAGGCCACCTGCAAGTGTGTCGGCACCCTCGACCGCTTCTTCAGCCCGGCAACCAACTGTATTCCCCCCACTCTTGTCTTCACCCTCGCCAGGTCGACGCCTCTCATGCAATAGCAGCACCATATCGACAGCCGGTTGCTGTTATTACCAACTTGCACGTCGATAGCCACTCTCGCCTCGACCTCGCCCGTCCATCCGGCTTCAACGCCCTTATTCCTGTGCAGATTCGCTTCGACACCAGCGACATTCACCTCTCGGACTCGAAAACTCTCTGCACAACATGACTACCCTCCCCCCAGATCCGTGGAAAGCCCTCGGCGTTGACAAGTCTGCTGACAAGTCGGAAATTCGGATGGCCTACAAGAAGCTGGTACTCAAGTGTCATCCTGACAAGGTGCAAGATCCCACGCTCAAGGCACAAAAGCAAGATGAGTTCCAGAAGGTGCAGCAGGCGTACGAGCTCCTCAACGATGACGCAGAGCGCGCCAAGTATGAGGAGCAGGTCAAACTCGCGGAGCTGCGCAAGCAGGCCGCCATGATGGCCAAGAACGCACCTAATTCCTCAGCTTCCCGCTCCTCGCCTCGTCACTACGAGATCAGGACCGCCGAGCCTAGGCACAAGACCTCGTCATCTACACCTTCGGGCAGCGCTAAGGTGTACCAATATGCATCTGTGCACGCACGCTCACACGAGGAGATGCCCTCCCGCTATCCCTTTGAGGACGGTGAGAAGCACGCTCGCCGAACTGCGAGCTACGAAAAACCGTCCCGTGACGAAGACCGTAGGAAAAAGGACGATAGAAGACGCCGAGAAGAAGAAACAGATGAGTTCAGGATACGAGAGCGTCTCCGCGAGAAGGAACGAGAGGTTAAGGAAAGAGAGAAGGAGATGAAGGATAGGGAGAGGAAGAAGAACGAGAAAGAGCGGGATAGGGAGCGGAGGCGCGGTATGGAGGAGAGGCATCGCCGCTTTCCCTCCCCGTACATTGAGGACAATGACGAAGAAGATCAGCCGCCATACTCTCGGTCGGAGAAGAAGAGGTCGCCGAGCAATAAGCCATTTGAGGGCGGCCGCGAGCGCGAGCGCCAGCGTGAGAAATCCACCACCTCGCGCCGTGCACCTTCTCCGCACGTTGAGACTGTTCCTGCAGTCCCGCCTGCCCCCCCGGCACCCTCGGAACCCGAGTACTACCACAACCTCGACAAAGCCGCAACCTATATTGAAAAGTCCAAGCGCGGAAGCGCGAGTTCGTTCCCCTCGAGTCGTGGCGAGTTCTTTGTGCCGAATGCGCCGACACCTCCTCCCGCTGACGCGGATGACGAATTGCGTGCTGCTGCCCGTGCGGCTGGTCGTCGGTCGTCCCATGAAGCTTCCAAGTCTCGGGAAAAGCTTCCTTCTTCGAAGGGTTCTCCCTACAACATTATCGATTCATCGTCCCCGAAGGTTGGGCGCACCATCCCTCAGCTGCACAAGTCGCACACATCCCCCCTCACGGTCCCCATCATGGAGTCATCTTCATCACCTCCCCGTGTCGGTATTCACCGATCCAGCACGTCTCAGGAGTATTCCACCTCGGCCCCCAAGATGCCCGCCAGTCTCCCGAGGACACAGACATGGGCGTACCCCCAGGAACGCCATGCTGACTACTTCGCCGTCGAAGACGATTCTGAGGATGATCGCCATCGTCGGCGCAGCCGCCGGAGCAGCCGGCGCAATCGGTCACCTGAATCCCCAGCGGTCCACACTTACAAGGTGGACGGCACCAAAACGACCAGAATGGATCCGGGATATGGCTATGGCGAATCACCTAGCTCATCTCGGAGACATGCCGACCATTATGGCTCTCATGGGTCGAGTGGTGCCCACTACCCTGATTATATCAAGGTGAAGGAGGCGAAGACCTATGGTCCGTCGGATGTGAAGTACAGCGACGCATCGTACAATGTATCCTACTCGTACGATCATTACAACTCAGTCCACGCGTGAAGCGAATGTCCTGGGTAGCCGCCCGCCGCCTGTGTAGGGCCTGGGGACTTATCTTGCGACCAGACGGCTTAGAGGTGTAATCTGCTCCCTCGTCGGTTCGCTCGACGCTGAACCGCGGCACTATTGTACTCCACTAGGGTATCGAAGCCCCAGTGGCTAGGTGCTCGGCTCGCTTCGGCGTGTCCCATCGATTGTTTCTGCACAGTGTACTCTCGGCGGTTTATAATTTCTAATGTGCTCGGTTGTTCGTTCTTATCGATCTTCGCTTTTGGGCACTGGCGTTTTGAGTGGTTGTGTTCCTCATTCCTTTCTTTTGGTTTCTTTACATGGTTTGGGGACATGAACGAAACACTTCATGAAAAACAACAGTAACGAAGCCACATGTGTCTTATATGAATGATTTTTTGGGTGTTTTCTAGGCCGGTCTCACAGCGGGAGTGCGCGGGGGTTGGCAAAGCAGGTCGAGGCAGCACCGCATTCTAGGCAGCGAGTCACGATACCAGAGCAACTTTCGGTCACAGTCAATGCGGCCGCGGTCGACGATGTGACGCATCGAGATGTCTCTGCCATGTCGAGTCAAGTTGTTTACATCAACCTATGCCTTAGCGGTCAGTCGCCTAGTCAACTGTCTTGGGAGTGCCTAAAATGGCTGTCCAGAGGCACACCACTTCCCTCGCCAACACCCGATCACGGTGCTCGACTAGGCCTCCAAGTCAAGTTGGATTTTCTCACCACACTTCGCCACGCGGCTCCTCCCGCACACTCCTAGAGACCAGTCGTTTCTATATCTATATTTTTTGGTTGTACTTATGATCTACGGTCGGGGACTGACGCTATACAAACCAACACATACGAATACTTATTGCATAGTTTGAACGGTGTTTTTTTGTTGGCTTTCGGGGTGGAGGAGGCGCCGTTCAGAGCTAACTTGGTCATATTTCATCTCGGAGCTTCAGGGAGGGTGGGCCTTGCTTTGGGAGCCGGTTTCATCTCAGGTCTCAATTCATTATCTGTTTCTCTCCTTCCTTCCTTCCTTCCTTCCTTCTCTTCTCGCTCTCACGAATTTGTGGGGGCAAACTCATAGCCAAGGTGTTGGAATTACCTTCGTTTTGTCTTATCATTTCTAGTGGTTCTCACCAAGCATGTTGAAAGACAGCAGCAAGCAAGCAGGGCAGCGAGCCAGCGAGCGATCATGTTACAGAGGCAGAGGTCTGGGCTGGACCAATTGGGAGGAATGAACTCATGAACCCGTTTACTCTTTTTGTTTTCTTTCCTCGACCCTTTACCTTGATCCCGAGCTCTCTGGTTCTCTTTTACTGGACGGTCTGTGACGCAGAAGAGCGGATGGTTATAGGAGGGGGCTGCAGACTGGAGAAGGAGGACCGCAACGCGAAATGAGTGTGCACAGGAACTGGGAAATCGCAGAGGGGGGCAAGGGAATTCGGGTTGGAAAGGGGGAGGGCGAGGACGGGGGGATTAAGGACAAAGCGGAGCAAGTTCACAACAGTGTAGCTGGGAATGAATTACGAGCCTCATGAACTTATTCCACTTAGCTTTCTGAATTGCCATCCAATATCTGTGCACAGCTTCTGGCTGTTTGGGGGTGAGTTACACATGGCGATAATGCAAGTGATGGAGAATCCAAGACCGACGCACTTACAAATACACTCTGGGGAGGCCTCACATCAGAATTGCCCAGAATCGCATACCCGTTTCCATTTTTGACAAGCTTTTTTTTATTACTATTTCTCCGCGTTTCGCATTCTTGGGATTCGTTCCGCTCATCGCCACACCTCAGTGGGTACCTCTGTACTCTTCTGCGAACGCGTCACGGCGGCCTGGGCAGCAATGGTAAGGTCAACAGTGAACTAGCTTCCAACATCCAGTTTCTGGGGTGCATAACGGCACCTTTTTTCCCCCTCCCCATGGACGTCAAAGGTGAGCTGAATGCGCTAGACTGATCTATCCGCTCTCTGGCGATGGCGAATATACTCGCGCGGCGGCCGTGAACGCATTTTCTGCCCACATGGGCATTGGAAAATCGATCCACCCACCCAGGTTGCCAGGCGGTTCTGGGATGGACAAGTGACACAACACATGCAACAAACAGAGAGAGCTTCACCGCCACCTGGCGTGGTGCGGTGCAGTACACTACGTGACTACCTCCTTACCTACGGATGCACTGCATCGGAGTGCGTGGTGTAGCGTAGTGTAGTGATATCCACTTTCTCTCCGCTAGTTGCACCGGCTCAGCTGATGGATGGTCCATGGCTGGATGTTTCGTCACCCGGCGAACCGACCATGCCGTGTTCCGATACTATCAATGCATTGCAGGGCTGCCCTTTTTTTGAGAAGGAGAGAGAGTCTGGGAATAGGACTCGGACTGGCGGTGAGGATGAGCCAGTTGGCCAGACCGGCTGCACGAGGGAGACATCCAATGTGCGGAGGTTACTGCTTGCTGCTTACCTGACTGGGTAGTGCAGCGAGGTAATGCAGGATGTCACGTGTAACTCTCGAGGGAGGTATTTGCTCAGGTGATGTGTTTTCTGGAAGCTAGTGTGATGATGCATTGCGCAGTTCGTTCTGTTCTGGAATCTGGCTGGAATCCGAGGCTAATAAGAACTTAATAGAAGGTTGATTGAGGCGGTGAAGTTCGATGTTGGCCAGTGAAAACCTTTGACTGGATTGTCCAGGTGGTACTCCGTAGGTGCCTAGGTGCGAAGTAGTAAGAGACAAAATCGAGCCCCACACTAGCTAGGTACCTATCCGATTGGGGCATTGCGTTCTCCAGATCAGGTTCCGTATCTGCCTGCAAAACAGAATCAAGGTGCTGCTTGGGACGAAGTGCCAAGTCTGGTGTCTCGACACTGGGCGAGGCGGTCGCCTGGGAGACTCAAGTGAGAACAAACACTCGATTGCTGTTTTGGAGCACACCAGATCGCGCCATCTGCCGCCTGCGAAAGCTGTTTCGCAATCACAAGAGAGTCCAGGGGTAATATAGGGTAGATGATGGCCATGTGGTGAGTTTTTTCCCAATAGGACAGACAGACTGGACCTAGCTAGCTCTCCTGCTTCCTGGGTCCGGAAACAGTTGAAAGCTTTCGCGTCTGCGCCCCTTCCTAGCAACTCGAAAGCGGTACTTTCCAGCAATAAGTCAAAACGTGACTCAGGCGGGTAGTTCGTTCATCTAGGTCCAGCCTCTCTGACTTGAGCTTCTCTTGTGATACCCCTGGTTACCCCTTATTTCTTCTGTTTACTCCTCACCTTTACCCAGATACGACGAGTCCACAACCTCTCTCGAGGCAACTCCGAGGATGTTGAGATTCAAATCTTGCAAATTCTCCCCAGAGAAAGTCGGCGACAGATGCTGACTGTTGCAAACGCAGCCCGACCAATCGCAGCTTGGTCCAACGGTCGACTCGTGACCTTGTTACGTCCAGATCGGGTCGCCCTGCAGAACAAACAGTGGTCTCTTTCGAAATCGTCCTCATTGCCCAATTCAGTCACAAACAAAGACATCCCGTCTCCATTTTCCCTCTTTTGCTCGCAGAAGCATTTCCACTCTCCCAGACCATCACCAACGGTCCCCCCTAATTCCCAAAATGGACCCACAAGTCCAACACCTCCTCTCCCTCTCTTGCATCCGCTCCCGCTCCCAAACCGTTGCCTTGCTCGCCGAGTCCAACCAACTCTCCCACTTCACTCTGCACCTAGACAAGCTCGACTCTGCTGTCGACTTTGTCGCCGCCACCATCACCCGCGACTTTGGCCCCGACAAATTCCACGCCATCCCCCCGCATGGCCGTTGGCAGCACTTTGAGGTGGGAGGGGTACCCCGTGTCGAGAGGCTGTTGGAGGCGTGGAGGCGTGATGGGGTAGACGAGAAGGAGGTGACGCGGCGGTTGGTGGATTTGTTTTTTGTTTCGGTCTTGCTAGATGCTGGCGCGGGGGATGAGTGGCGGTATAAAGAGCTCGAGACGGGGGAGGTGTATGAGCGGAGTGAGGGGATTGCCGTGGCGAGTTTGCACATGTTTGAGGAGTTGGCGTTTGCGGCGGTGGAGGGGGAGGGGAAAGGCGTTCCGGTTGCGGATGGTATGTGATATCTCTGTCTTGGAGCGTTTTTTCTTCTTGCCGGGGCGGTTGGATTGTGGCTGACATGATGCGTGCGTGCAGGGAAGGGACTGGAGCAGCTGGGGACGGAAAAACTGGTCGAGGGGTTCCAAGTGGCTGACATGAATCCCATGCTGGGTGTTGAATCTCGAGCGGCTCTCCTTCGAAGCCTGGGAAAGTCGCTACTCGCACATGCCGAGGTTTTTGGGGCGGAAGGTCGCCCTGGGAACCTTGTTGGTACGTTATTTAACTTTCCTCGACAAACCTACCTGCCGTCTGCTTTTCTAACAAGTCCAGATTACCTGCTGTCCAAAGCAGGCAACTCTGGCAATCTTGACGTCCTCGTCCTCTGGGACGTCCTCCAAACACTTCTTATCCCAGCTTGGCCCAAGAACCGCACTACTATCGCCGGTACACCAATCGGCGACGCATGGCCACTGAGAATCCTGCAGCAAAAGGCCGGGACCACTAACCCTGATAATCCTGAGGGAATCCACCCCTTCCACAAGCTCACGCAATGGCTCACCTACTCGCTAATGGTGCCATTCCAACGAGTGCTCGGAAAGAAATGGGACAACGCCGACTCTCTCACTGCCCTGCCCGAGTACCGCAACGGAGGCCTCTTCGTCGACCTCGGCGTCATAACCTTGAAGCCAAAAACCCTCGCTCGTGGCCTGGAAGCCTCGGGGTGTGCCTTGCCGCAATTTGAGGCAGGGGATGATGCCATTGTCGAGTGGCGGGCCTTGACTTTAATCCTCATTGACAAACTCTACGCCAAGATACAGGCACGTTTTGGTGCAGGCGTTCATCTCAGCATGGCGCAACTGCTGGAGGCTGGGACGTGGAAATCGGGACGTGCGATTGCTGCACAGAAGCGTCCGCAGACGAAATCAAGCCCGATTCTCATCAAGAGCGATGGGACGGTGTTCTAGGGTAGAAGTAGTCCGATGTTGGCATGAACTTTAGATGGTACATGGAACTAGGGAGCTAATGGAGTAGGTCTAGTGGTGGATATTGCGGAAATATGGAGTTTGGCCAATCAGACCACGATAGAGAACTATTCGGGGAATAGAGGAGAGCAGAGAGAGAAGAAGAAAATAAACAAATAACCATGGTTTGAAGGAGATCTCAAACATGTTTCCAACAAATCTGACCACCAACTAGCCAAGTTTTGATGAGTCTATTATGTTCTTTATTTTATTTTATATTGGCTTGTTGGGATCTGTTGTATTGGTAGTAGGGCTTCTCGTCTCATCTGGCCAAATAGCTAAGCCCCTTCCGAGCCGGATATGACTTGACCATGATGGGTGAGCTTACACTTCGAATACACGTTTATCAAGTTGACTGTCAACAGCCCGGGCCACGATAACATCTCACGTGCTTTCATGGCTCCGTACGCCGGATTGCACCGCGCCTTCAAGACGCGGTGGGTCTTGGACGGGCCCTCACGAGCTGCGAATGGCTGGTGTACGCAGTTGAGCAGCGCTCCATAGGCGGCGTGGTGTCAGGAGGCGTTGAGTGCCCAGACGCATTGCAGAGCAATTATTAGCTACCAACCCCCCTCGTCAAGGTGACTGGCTCAACCCAACGGGTTCTTGGTCAGACGAGAACATATAGTGAGCAGATCTGTAGACATGGTTAGATTCGAATCGACCTCCACAACATCTAGCAGACTCACCAAGCTCAGCCCCAAAATCATACTACACCAGAAGCAAACATTATTCAGCGTCTTCTTCCCTCTTACCCACTTTGTCCGCTGCAACATCACAATCGGCAATTGCAGCATCTGACAGACGAACCCATATCCACGCAGCTTCTTGGTAATGCACGCCATTACAACCTCGTGTCCCACGGCGCTGATCAAGAAGGTGATAACCGTGGCATAAGCCTTGCCAATGTGCGGCCGGCTCGCGCTGTAGACATGTCTACGGAGGAAGCTGTAGACGGGCACGTTCCACTCGCGTGAAAACTCCATCCAGTCCGTACTATTCCACCAGTCCGAGTAAAAGTGGCGATCCGCAAAATGTGTGATCTCAGCGAAGGCGCCCAATACATACTCGAATATTACGAGAAAGACCAAGAGGAAGGTCAGCATGAAGGGGAAGAGCAGCCACGAGATAGTCTCGGCCAGGATAAGGAAAACTTCCAACCCGGTCAACGGCGAGTGGTCCGAACGCAACGACGGTTCCAGCCGCATCGAGGCGTCCACCAAGGCTGGTAAAATGAACTCCTCTGAGATGACAGTAAGGAGAAAGATGCACCCAAAGGTGGCGATAATCTTGGAAAAGAGATTTTGCCAGTCGATGGCCTCAGTGCGCGGATACTCGATCTCATAGCACAAAGTTGGGCAACATAGATAGTCCGCATAATTGGACCATGTGAGATTAGACGGGTAAGTAATATTGCCGATAGGACTGGTCAACTCACGCGCCAGGTCCTCACGCAGTTGGGCAATCTCGTCGTCCTCGGGTCCGTTAGCGACCTGCCCATGCTCCTTGGCTTTCCCACGGGCTTCAGCTCTCTTAGGGCTGGCTACCGTACCCATCGGATTCTCAGATGTGGGATAAAGATAAGCAGGAGCGCGCGATGCAGTTGAGGGGTCATCGAGAGCGCGCAGACGCTTCTCTGTCTCGCTCAGATGGCCGTTGTAAAAAGTGTATGAGTGCATCTTCATGAGAAGCACCATGGTGTGCAGCAGCAAGAACACTTGGGCCGTCCATGTCCATTCCAGCAAAAAGGGAACGGCGATCCAGAACGCTAGCCAGATGATCTGGTATATGCTCATAATAGCCATGCCCCCCCTGGCCCACGTCAACGGGCCGTTGGCTGGAACCGAGCGGAAAAGTCTTTGCATCGGCAAGGCCACGGCCGAGCTTGCTACCATTGTGAAGTCGGCGATTGCCAAGTGCCAGAGCTTGACCGTGAAAAGAGCCCAGATCTGGACGCGCATGGGATAGCCCGTATCCTTGATGTTGCGTAGCATAGTGGTGATGGCCATAATGGCCAGACCAATCCAGAAAAGGTTGAAGAAGCCATGGAAGTCTCGGTAATCGCTATTCGGATCGAAGTGGGACACACGGCTAGCAAACTCAATCGTGGGGAAAATGCGGCGGCGCTGCTCGGCGCGGACCTGCTTTCGGGCAGTCGAAAGTGATCGGACAGATGGTGGTGCATCGATAGGTATGGGGGTTGTCCGACCACTGTGGTTTGTCAAATGGTCAGTTAAGAGGCTGGGGAATCTTCAGCGATCAACCTAAGCTGATTGCTTACCTGGTCATTCCATTTTCTGGGGGCTCGAGACATCCATTGAGCTCCGAGGCGTTGCTTGTCAGGGAGAGATGCGATAACTGCTGCTGTATCGGCTTGCGGGGTCGTGGGCGAGCGACATGGTCGCCCTCAAGAGCGTCGGCTGAGGTCGAGGACATTCTTTTCGGAAGTGGCGTTCAATTGGTGAAATCCTTGGAACGCGGGACGGCAGGACTCAGATCTCCCCGGATTTTCGATGCCTCAACGTGGCATCCATGCACTTTATTGGTGTTCGACTGATGCTTTACGGATTCGGCAGTGATGATTGGACCAAGTCAAGGTGAACAATACATGTTTGCCGCCATAAATTGACCGCTACGCGTACAAGGGACGCAATGCTAGTTCACTTTATGGGAGCTTCACAAGCTAACGTTAGACAACGGTGCGCGGCTGTTGGCGTAAGCTCTTCAAGAACTACGTCACTTATCACGTGACAGGCAAGGGTCTCCGAGTAAGAAAACGCGAAGAGACAATCTGTGCCACAACCTGCCGTAGTCTCTGGACAAAAGTCACCGCTGGCTGTATTCTTTCGAGCAGGACTCCAAGACAGCGATAATAACACTGAGCTCGAGGCGAACTAATGGGTAACCGGACAGAGTCATACGCCGTGGCGCTGTTCGACGGGACGTAGCGTAGTGTACTTCAGCGCCGGCTTTTAGAGTCCCGCTGATCTGAGCGTCAACGAAACTGTTGCGAACTTGAGCGAAGTACTGGCGCGGCGACGTGCGCCGGGCAATGAACTGGAGACGGGTGGGTTGGGTTGTGTCGCAGTTCCTGGCGCAGACTCTGTGGTGACCAATTGCAGTTGTTGCTCGCCCATCGTGGTCCCGTGTGCGCCCAATGACAAAGTCGCTTCCGCAACGCACTCACTCCATTCGACATTTCAAGTCATCAATTCGCTTCAGACGCCCCTCTTCCCCTTGGCTGGAGGCATCACTCGCTGCTTGTTGTCGTGGTCCGTCCCTGGCACAGAGCGGTCGAGATCCCTGCTCGAGGTTGTCTTCGAGATAAAGGATAGCAACGGTATATGTGCGTCGACAGGGGCAAGCTGCCGATGACGGAGCGCCCCGATAACAACAACGATAAGACAGAGTGGGATGTGCATCCCGTCCTTCTTTCACTTGGGAACAATGTTGCCAATGTGCATTATCTCGACAATGCCCGGCTTTCCCGGCTGGTGATTGAGACACAGTTTCTCACAGTCGTGATAAAACGGTAAGACTGTCTTGCTGGCATTTCGGAGCTTAGCCGAATCCCTCTTTTCAGTCAACGCTGGCAATGTTGCATTTCTGTTTCTCTCGTCTTTGTGACCAGGACCGGCACCTTGCCTGGCCGCAGCTCGGATCAGCTGACCCCGACACTGTCTTTGACTGGGGCGATCGCAATGGCTCGATTAGTGCCCGATTCTGATGGGCAGCGTATGAGGTTGGGATTCTCTCGGTAATTGGCAGCCACAAGCAGTTGGCGGAGGAGCTGGATTTCCACCTGCAATCAACGTTACCTTTTGAGCTTTCCCGATGCAGCCGCACCACACATTGGCAACAAGGGGTATAACACCGCGGGCCCCGCGTCTAGCAGCTAAGAATAGCGGAGGTACGAGATCAGTGGCCGGACTCTGAGACCCTTTAGTTCTATTAGTTCGACACTGCGAAGAGTAGGAGCGCCGGACTCGGGAAGACCCTAAGCTCGCGGGACCCTTGGGCTTTGGGACTTGCACCCCGCTCCACTATGGGCTCGGGCTGAGGCGCTGCAACTGGGCCCACTCAGCGTCCCAGTCACCAGTCACGGGTCGCTGGCACAAGACGCAGGCAGCGGCAAACCATCGTTCCAGCGCTGCAGCGTCCCAGCGTCCCAGTCATCGACACCAGCGCCCAGCCTCCCAGGTTTGCTAGGCGTGTGCTGTGATACAACCTCCCGCGCGGCGCTGACGGCGAAGCGCATCCCTCCAACATCCGAAAAGTCAGCCATGTTCTCTTGCGCGGCAGATTCTCGCAGAAAGTCTATCCCGCAGTGTGTCTCCGCCGAAGCGTCGACGCCCGCCGCCCCAGACACGCAAAACTCCATCAACGGACAGATCGGCCATGCGACCTGCCTAGACCACCATGACACTGCTGCTATTGCTGCCAGGCTCATCAATAAGCACAATGTCGACGCAAACTCAGCCATCCACCTCCCGTTGATGACGCTTGTCGTCCCTTCCGACTCTTCGACACGAAGCAGCCACATCCAGTTCTACTCCCACACGATAGCTCCCTCCCCGCCGCCCGCCCAGTCCCAGCGTCCCTCCACTGCGGCGCAACCGCCAACCGAACTTAATCGGGATAGAATTCACCTCACGCCATCAAATCCCCAAACCGAGATTCACCCTGCAACACCCACGGCTGCAGAGGTCTTCAACGCTTTTTCAACACCTTCCAAATCTTCAACCCGGCCCACGCTCACACTTCAGCACAAAACCTCAACTTCCTCCTTGAAACCTATCTCGAGGACCCCGAGCCTTAAGACTTATAACGTTTTCGGGGCGACCTCTGTCACAAGCTCAGCCTATCCGAGCCCCGTCATATCGGCCATGGGCGACGTCACACCTCTGCCTTCGCCGCTACTTTCTTGCGATTCCCCAGGGCCATGGAAAAAACTCGGTAAATTCTTATCCCGCGACGATTCCCCGTCCCACCACCCCGGCGACGGAGGACGACCCAACAGCCCCGAGGATCCCATGAAATCAACACCAACGAAACGAAAGGCCTACCCGGGGCTCACGGCCGGCCTTCCGGCTGAGAGTCCTGGTACTGGGACGAGTCAAGATGGCGAAGTTCAACTGCAACATGCCGCTCAAGCCCACACGAGGAACCGCAGTATAAGCGAGTACATCCCAGATCCCATGCTGATACCCAAGCGCATGGTGACTGTCTCGGGCTCGCACGCCAAAGCGGAGTTGAGAATTGTCGAGGCCAACTTTGAGAGCCATATGCGTCGTGAGCCTCACTTTTCAGAGGCAAGAGGGATCAGGCCCGCCCAGAAACCGCCCACCCCGCCGCCCAGCGAGTCTTCTGTGAGCGTTAATGATTCCTCGTCGGCTAGTAACTCTGGATGCAGTGTAAGGAGTAGCAGCAAGTCTTCACGCCACGAGTACTTTGAGGCTTATGGGAGGCATGATCGGAAACGTCGGCGCTGGCGCTCCATCAAAATGCTTGGGCAGGGCACGTTCAGCCGTGTCATGCTTGCCACCAGCCAAGTGTCGTCCTCAGCGTCAGACGATGAGGAATACTCGTCAGCACTGTCCATCGACGGCCTCCACACTCCAGAGCCAGTGCCGCAATATGACCGCCGCACTCTGGTTGCCGTCAAAGTGTGTGAACACGGTCCCCGGGGCGGTGCCTCTGAGGATAGGATAGAGATGAGCCTGAAGAGGGAGCTCGAGATTATGCAGAGCATTCGCCACCCATCTTTGATTCATCTAAAGGCTTGGAATATCGAGCCATCGAGGGCCATTCTCGTGCTCAGCTACTGTCCAGGCGGCGACCTCTTTGATGTCGCAAACGGCCATCGCGAGCTCCTTACCCCTAGCTTGCTTCGGCGCATTTTTGCCGAGCTGGTTGGCGCCGTCAGCTATCTTCATGACCAGAAGATTGTGCACCGGGACATCAAGCTCGAAAGTATGTCACCACGTTCAAACCCGGGACCATGTTGGGCGCAGTACTGACACTTGACCTAGACGTCCTCGTGAATCTTCCGGCCTCTGAGTTGTGCACCGGCACGACAGACTGGACCGTATACCCCTATTCGGTCATTACGCTCACTGACTTAGGCCTGTCGCGCCGTATCACCGACGATGAACGTCTCGAGACCCGCTGTGGTTCTGACGACTACGCTGCGCCTGAGGTTATTATGGGCCAACCTTACGACGGCCGCGCAACCGACGCCTGGTCACTTGGTGTGCTCCTCTACGCCATGCTCGAGTCTCGACTACCATTTGACCCTCCCCCGTCTGTGGGCGACCATGCCATGCAGATGCGCATGCGTAGCCGGACGAGCCACCGTATTGCCAGAGTGGAATGGCGCTGGATCGAGTACGGCATACGCGACGGCGAAGAGGGTGAAGGAGATCATGAGGCAGACCTGAAGCGGTTTGACATTAAGGGCCTGAGGGGTGCAATGGAAGTTGTCGAAGGGCTTCTTAAGCGAGCGAGGAGTCGATGGCCACTCACAAAGGTCGCAGAGACCGAATGGGTCGGTCAGGCGATCAAGGTGGAAGGGGGCATCAAATTCCGAGAGGAAGAGGAAGGCGAGGAAGTTTTATGACAAAGGACTGTTTTGGGTGGGAGGTGGGAGGGCGGTGTCTTTGATACGAACTCAACGAGTGAAACGAACGGGACAAGGCTGGGACAGGCAGAGGCGTGAAATGGAAGGCGGTGACTACGCGATGTGGGAACGATAGGACGGGCGGGTATGGTTTCTTCACCCTTCTCACATTTCGATAGGATTGTTCTACTTTCTTGTTTCTTGTATAACAGAAAAGGAGGAGACCATGGGATCCACCGGGCACTCCAAGTTGCCATGAGCCTGCTGCTGCTGCAGTTGCTATTGCTTCAGGTGTGTCTTGGCTTGTAACATAACGTTCGACAGTAAACATGCATGATACACACGAAGAATAGAGAAAATGAGGCGGGATGTTATGGTAATGGTAGTAATGGCAAAGACAAAGACACAGGTTATGTTAGTTGGTGTGCGATAGGGTGGTGTACGTTCCCGTTGAGATGTTTGACAAGATTTGGCATAGATTAAATAGATGAATAGATAGCTAGATAGATAGATAGATAGACAACTGTCCTGTTTCTCGGTTCACTCCGGAAGTTCACGATAATCGCAGTCCTGTCGGCAACGCCAGAATTCATCATGAAAAAGACTGTTGTTTGTTCACTGGGCACAGACGAGAAGATTGCCCGCTAGAAAGGTAGAGGGGTTTAGCATCCTTCACCTGGTTATCTGCAAGCCTAAGTGGTATGAGAAGAGAGTTCAAGTGGCATGCCAGAGAACGAAGGGGGCACGGAGCTCTACGAGGATGGGTTCCAGCGACTGTAGGACAGACCCACACCAGACGATAAGTTCCGAGGTGAGACGGAGCTTGTGGGTAGTGAAGCAGCAGGATCTCAGAACCCGGAATTGGAGGACTGAGTCCTTAGGTTCAGAAAGGGGATTGGGCATCTACAATACGCACCCCCTTACCTGGTTGGGGGATATGTTGAAGAGATGGCCTCAAGGGGCTACTTTTGGCCATCTTGGGCGGATGACCTCCCAGAGGTGCACTCAGTTCACAAGATCACGGACATATATATGTCATCGTGGTTGCCAAAAACCGTAGTGAACGTGGAATAAGCTGTAAGGAACCCACTAGGTGGTGCTGGCGCTGATCTGTGCGGGCATCTATGTTGAGGGCTTCCTGAGATCGTCAGCAGGTAACTCAGAGCAGCAGAATTTTCTCAGATTGCAAAGGGCTCATCAAAACCAGCCAGTGGAGCTCTCACAGTGCTCACGCTTCTCCACAGAGTACTCAGGATACCTATTGGCCACTGGTATATGTAGCAACATGGCTCTCTATACGCGAAGAAATAGAGAGGACATGGCATCCCACCACCCACTTCCTGGGAGTCAATGTGAAAACCGAACATGTTCAAGACAAACCCAAGATACAATTTTTCCTCTCAAATGCTGGAATAGTCTCCAAGAAACGATCTTTCCACAGTCTCTAAACATTTTCTTGGCTCGTGCGGCAAATGCTCCAAGCCTCGCACACAACAGCTCTTGGGTCAGGCCGTATTTTTAATGGTAGACAACATGTATATCGACGCTCGGCGTGAGATTCGCTGCGCAGGCAAAAGTAGGATGTTTTAAGTCACATTTCAACTTGTTGATCTAGCCCATGTATTCATGTCTACGTAGACCCTATCACGCCGCCATGTCCCTGCTAAAATACAGAACCGTTTGGTGGGGGAATTAAGAGACGTAGCTGTCATGCAGATGGGGTAAAACCTGCAGATAGGGTAAAACCAGAGCCAAAGCGAATCCTCCCAACTCCGACCCAAGAAGCACTTTTCATATTGTCCTCATAATCATGGATAATGACAGTCATGAAGCGAAGATTTAGTCGACCTCCTCCATGGCACTGTCACCAGTTTCGGCGGCAGCCGCATCCGAACCAGCGGCGGGAGCATCCTCGGCAGCTTCGGGCTCCTCATCCAGGTTCAGACCAAGAGCGACAAGCTTGTGGATGCGGTCAGCGAAACCGGCCGGCTCCTCAATCGTGAAGCCAGAAACGAGAAGCGAGGTCTCGAAGAGAAGCTGAGTGATCGAACGGATTGTCTTGTCATTTTCTCCATCGGCTTCAACCTTAGCCTTGAGCTCCTTGATGATCGGACTCTTGGGCGAAATCTCGAAGGTCTTCTTCGACGACATGTAGCTGCTCATGGATGTGTCACGAAGAGCCTGGGCCTTCATGATACGCTCCATGTTGGCAGACCAGCCAAACTGGCCCGTGCGAATGGCGCAAGGAGCACCGATCAGCTTGTGGGAGACGACGACTTTCTCAACTTTGTCGCCAAGGACGTTCTTCAGAGCTTTGGCAAGACCCTCGAACTCCTTCTCCTCAGCTTCACGCTGCTGCTTCTCCTCCTCAGTTTCCTCAAGCTCGAAGTCCTTGGTGATGTCGACAAGCTTCTTGCCATCGAACTCCTTGAGCTGAGTCATAGCGTACTCATCAATGGGGTCGACAAGGAAAAGAACCTCGAAGCCCTTCTCCTTGAGCGAGTCAAGGAAGGGCGACTTGGACACGGCCTTAAGGGACTCGCCAGTGATGTAGTACATGTTCTTTTGGTGCTCAGGCATGCGGGTGACGTAGTCAGTGAGCGAAGTCATCTCATCGCCAGACTTGGTAGAGTTGAAGCGCAACAGCTTGGCGAGCAAATTGCGGTTCTGGGAGTCCTCGTGGATGCCGAGCTTCAGGTTCTTGGAGAAGGCGCTGTAGAACTTGTCAAACTGCTCCTTGTCCTCGGCAATCTCGCTGAACAACTCAAGAGACTTCTTGACAATGTTCTTCTTGATGACCTTCCTATATAGTTGTTAGCAACAAGCTGAGCATCCAGGGAAGAGGGAATACTAACAGGATCTTGTTCTGCTGGAGACTCTCACGAGACAGGTTGAGGGGCAGATCCTCCGAGTCGACAACACCCTTGATGAAGCTGAGCCACTCGGGAATAAGGTCGGTGGCATCGTCGCTGATGAAGACGCGGCGGACGTAGAGCTTGATATTGTTCTTGGTCTTCTTGGTCTCGAAGAGATCGAAGGGGGCGCGCTTGGGCACGTAGAGGATAGCACGGAACTCGAGTTGACCCTCAACCGAGAAGTGCTTGACGGCAAGATGATCCTCCCAGTCGTTGGAAAGGGATTTGTAGAAAGAAGCATACTCCTCCTGGGTGATATCCTGAGGGTTGCGGGTCCAGATGGGCTTCATCTGGTTGAGCTCATCGAGCTCGACCTTAGTCTCCTTGACCTTCTTGGTCTTTGGCTTCTTCTCCGCCTCTTCTTCCTCATCGTCGACCTCCTCGATCTTGGGCTTCTTGTCGTCATCAGCCTCAACCTCCTCGGCGTCCTCATCGGGCACCTCCGTCTCAACCTCTTTCTTGACGTGGAGGTAGATAGGGTAAGAGATGAACTCCGAGTGCTTCTTGATCACCTCCTTGATCTTCGACTCGTTGAGGTAATCCGTCTGCTCATCCTTGAGATGCAAGATCATCTTGGAGCCGCGACCCAGGGGCTCACCGTCGGTGTCTTGGCGTATGTTGAAAGTGCCACCCGCAGAGGACTCCCAGATGTACTGCTCATCATCGTTGTGCTTGGAAACGACTGTTACCCGGTCGGCAACCAGGTATGCAGAGTAGAAGCCGACACCGAACTGGCCAATCATGGAGATATCAGCGCCCGCGGTAAGGGCTTCCATAAACTGCTTAGTGCCGGATCGGGCGATTGTGCCGAGGTTGTTGACCAGGTCCTACACAGATAGCTGTCAGCATGTTTCCGGGAAGTTTCGAAGAATTGAAAACTTACAGCCTTGGTCATGCCAATACCTGTGTCTTTGATTGTGAGGGTCTTGTTCTCCTTGTCGGGGATGATGTCGATGCGCAGATCCTTGCCCGAGTCCAGCTTGCTGGGGTCTGACAGGGACTCATAGCGGATCTTGTCAATAGCATCCGAGGCGTTGGAGACAAGCTCTCGCAGGAAGATCTCCTTGTTGGAGTAAACGGTATTGATGATCAGGGAGAGCAGCTGAGAGATCTCAGCCTGGAACTCAAAGGTCTCAGTGCTGGCCATTTTGACAAGGTTCTCTGGGTATCTCTGCGGAGACGGTGCGTTAGTGCTTGGTTGCGAAAATGGGGTTGCGAATTGTTGGTTGCCGGTTTGTGACAGTGAATTGCATGGCGAAGAATTGGGAAGAGAGGAATTGGGATTTAAAAGTAGGTGGGAAACTGTTCGCCTTTGGCAATGGTGGAGCTTGGCGAGGCTGAAGGGAAGGAATCGAGCGTGCAAGGCGCAACGATGATGGAATGATTTGCACTTACCAAAAGGGAAGGGATTACGACGGTGGCTTCAAGCCTCGGAAGTGGTGAGGTCGCGGGAATGTGGTGGAGGAAACTAAAGTGTAGGAGATTGTGAAAGGAAAGAGCAGTTGAGGGCGAGGAGGACTTAAAATCTTCTGCAGACACCCCCCTGGGCTGTGCTCTGGAGCAGGAGAATTCGATGCGATTCTATTTCTCTCTGATTCGTTTGGCTGCTGCCTCCACAGCAACGGGACTGATTGGCCCACTTTTTTGCCGCCTGCGCTCAGGCAAAGGCACCCACCAAGGGTTGGGGCTGCCAGAGCTACCCCGCGATGGAAAGAACCAGAACTCTGGATCCGCCAAAGCTCGAATTGGCAGGAAGCTTTGCTGTAGCTTCCACTCTCAGCCTCAGAGAAACCGAAAAGTGCCTTTTCGTAAAATAAAATATGAATGTTCCTCACAGCTTGCCTGATCCAAGTCTGCTTTGTGGTCTGCCAGCGGTCTGCCAGCGGAACAATCCAGAAGAATCACTGCAAGGCTGAACGAGGCTAGTCCATAGTCCCCGCCTTGGGCTCTGCTGGATGCCCCGCCTGGCTCAGATGCCTGATGCCATCTTGTTGGAATCCATTGTGAACCCTTTCCTGCAAGCTCGGTAAAATCTTTGCGGTGTGGTGCAAATGAATGTTCGTGCATCTGTCCCTGGTCCGCATTTACTTGACATTACTCCTGCTGTGGTATGTTCTACGCATCCTCCTCACTGCAAACGTCAGGGGTGGGGTTCATCCTCACCATCATCAACGGCCACGAAAAACTCATCCTCCAGAATTCAGGGGTGCCTTGAATGCCAATGAAATGTCACCACAACTATGTATATGAGCATGTCTCTTCGTACTGTGGCGAGCGCCTCCCTATACTGTAAAAAGGGTAGAGATAGAGGGTGGGACGCTGGCGTTTACACCAAAAACGCCTATCGCCATCGCAATTGCGTCGTACAATAAGCTTTATTTATAAAACGCCTCACATAAGTAAGAACCCAAGGCATCTGACCTTCTTTATAATTAATCGTCAGCTATCTTTAAGGCGTTGACCCCCCCAGTTCGAATGCCTTGGGCTTACCCGTATAGGGTTCACAATTGGAAGCTAAGGGGCGTTACAGTTGTAATGGCGATGGTAATCGCCATCTTTGGTGTAAAAACCAGCGTCCCGCCCTTTCTCCCCACCCTTTTTTACAGTAAAGGGGGGCGCTCACTACAGTACGAATAGACGTGCTCATGTATATAGGCAGTGTAGTGTAGTGTAAAATCTCGATGTTTACATTCCAATTTGAACCTCAGCTGATGGTTCACTGGGGGAATCTCATCGTCAGTCCTGTTCTGTTCAGTCCTCAGACACCGCCTTGGGGCTTTCAGCTCCTCTCGTCCGACGAAGTGATTCAAAATTTCCAAGCTGGGAAGTACTAAAAGGATTCAATCGAACTACCTACCAGGTGAATTGTTTCGACTCCTCGATTTTTTTCCCCTCTTCGGAGGAACCAACATATTGACGAAATGTTGATGAACCATGTCAGACCGAGCCTGAGTGCGTTTACTCTCTGGATACGACATACTGTGAGCATGGAAATTAGGAGTTGTTTCGAAGCCCACGATTCAGCCCTCAGGAATAAGCAAAATGTTGTCACCCTAGACTAGTAGATGATGACCTATCCTGAGGCGGACAGCCTAGAAATGGCCCAATATTTATGAGTTAACTGCTTGAGCCAAGTTTATTGATCGCTTCACTTTGGATCCAGTCCTATACAATCTGACCCCTGGAGGATTGTTAGCATGGGCCTTGATGGGCATTTATCAGGTGTTTGTGCACTGTCGGGTTCCAGTAGTTGGGGGGCGTTTCGCAAAGATTTGAGCAAAACCAACCAGGCCATGATTCTCGAGCTCGCTGGTAATAGGGGAAGTTCTGGAGCAAGTTTTTGCTGTTGGGGGAAGACTTAAACTTTGACGTCTTTCGCTGAGATTTCTGGTGGCTTTTTGGCGACGTAGCCGCCAGTCGAGATAGTGAACACGCGGAGTGTCTGAACAAACCTTGTTGATCGGACTCTGAGATGAGTTGCCGATAACCCATCATCCCAAGAGTGGCGATCACCTTGGGGGCGTCCCAAAATAGAGCAAAATGCAGCCTTCGCAGTTTCAGATGCTGGATTGCATGATCCGCTCGAATTCTGATTTGACGCCCAGCTTGGCCGCCGAAGCCTGCCTACCCCTCCATCACCCCGCTCCACAAGTACTTTAGCTCACCCATTTCCCTGCCCTCCTCCCAGCTCTTCAAGCACAACTTGTCAGTCACCAAAGACAGCTAGTCATTAAACTTCCGGCCTCTCTTTCCGCCACCCAGCCCTGAGCTCTACAGCCATTCGAAATGACCATCCCTCAGCTTGACGGACTCCAGATCGAGGTCCTGAGTGCCGGCCAGGGTGATCGTGAGACCAAAGCTGGTAAGCCACACCTAAAGGTTGACCAAAGCTTGGGTTGGCCGGTCTCACTTGAAATTACCTGGAATCGCTGGCTAACCAATTGCGTTTCCCCACAGGCGACTCCATCAAGGTTCACTACAGGGGCACGCTCACCAACGGCGCTAAGTTCGATGCCAGCTATGACCGCGGTGATCCTCTCGGGTTCCAGGTTGGTCAGGGCCAGGTCATCCAGGGCTGGGACAAGGGTCTTCTGGGCATGAAGGTCGGCGAGAAGCGCAAGTTGACAATTGCCCCGCATCTTGCGTATGGCAACCGCGCCGTCGGCGGTGTTATCCCCGCCAACTCGACACTCATCTTCGAGACCGAACTTATTTCCATCAACTAAAACACTCATGTATTCTTGGATGTGGAGCTGCCGGCTGGAGATTTCTTCTTTCGCCAGTTTTGACGGTGGGCAGATTCGTGGTCTTGGGTATATGAAGAGGGACGCATGATAACGTTTAGAAATGGAAAGGCCGATCTCCCGGCTGCGTGGCAGTCTTTGAGGTTACCGTGACGAAACATGCTTTAAGTCAACGCGAATGCATGACGGACACCAAAACATTGCTCTACAAGGCCTATAGGCTCTCATTGCACTCGTTTGAACGCACATGATAGTATGGCTGCCCCGTTTCGTTTAACGCGGTATCGTCCACCTAGGAAGCGCCCTCTATATGCAGCTCCGTTGCCGGAGAATCTCCATTGCCAGACAACCAATGTGAGCTGTCTGCTATAGCGCCTCTACCCATGACCTTTTACCGGTGTAATACAGTTCCCCAGCTGGCGATACCTTCTATCCGCATATAGCAAACCAAACTTTTCCCCTTCAGACCTCTTCCCTTTTTCTAGCCTATGGCCAAATAATATCTCCACTACCTCCCCAAGAACAATGACATGGTCCCTCACCCTCACCAATCCCCTCGACGGTTCCTCCAGCAGTTCACACTTCAACACACAAAGCACACCCGGCCCCTTCAACACTGGTGGCTCTTCCACAACGACCCCTTTCCCAATCTCCATCTCACATCCGCATTCCTCTGTCAACCCCTCGAACACCCTCCTCCCCGCCGCATTCCCCCTGGACAACCAATCCGCCACACGGGCACCGTCCACATCATCCGTCAGCACATGAATATTGAACCGCCGACTTGCCTCGACGGCGTCAAATGTTCGGCTCGGCGTTGCAATGTTGAAGCTCACGACGGGGGTCGGCGTCAGCGCGAGGGATGTGAAGGACGACATCGTCATAGCGCGAGGCTTCGGTGTACGGTGGTGCGGACCGGGTGGTGTTGTTGAGGTGCAGACTACGACGGAGTGGGAGAGGAGGCGCATGAGGGTACGGAGATGGTGAGAGAGGGGGTTGGGGTGTTTTGGTTCGATGAGAGGGGGAGAAGGGGGAGGGTTTGTCGAGGAGGGAGAAAGAGGATGTACACTTGGTAATCGAGGGGATGTGATGGTCCATTCGCGGCAGAAGGGTTTGGTCGTGTGGAGAGGTCGGGAAGGGGTACCTAGCTGCGTTAGTATAGAGGCGTAACAGGCAAAGTGTTTCCATACTTGGACCAGCCTGCCAAACACAGCGGTGCTGGCTCATCGCGGACCGGGCCGGGCGATGCGCGAGGAAGATGACATGCTCAGCCGAACTGCCCAGGACGCGACAGTGACTCTTCATTGTTCAATTCTGGCCCCTGAATGGGCTCAATTGACCAACAGCTTTGGTCACAACAACCTTCCCAAAATTCCAGAGAAGTCGGCTTTCCCTGCGCTACTCCGCCGCGATCTGGCCCTTTGGTGTGGTTTTTCTCTGGCTGGTACTGGGGTCTGTCATTGACGACATTTCGCAACCCACCCCTGGCACCTTTGCCAGCCGGTAGGAGCTCCAAAAAGTTCTTATCGATAAGCAACCAAACTGGACCGCGCATTTGCGCTCACTAGTCAGTCAGGCCTTAAATTTCAATTGCAATCCGCAGCGAGCGCTGTACCAGGAATCGCGAACGGGTAACCGCGATAATTGGGACAGACAGACCGAAAAAATAACACCCACAACCACCAAAAATTACTGACTCACTGCATTGTTCTCGTCATCTTTTGCCCAACAGAAATCCTCGCTCATCAATAATGGGGAAGTTGCCCACGACGTTACTCCGGCGGCCCAACATCCTCCTCCTCTCCCCTGCCAGTTCAACCTCAACCTCACTATCACTCTCACCCGCTCCGCCAATCCAGCAAATGCAGAAAACCCAAGTCCGGCACGCAACCTTCGTTCCCCGCCCCCGCCGACCCTATCACTTCACGCAACTCGTCCAACTCTCTGACGGGTCCACCTTCACGGTCCGCACCACATCTCCCACCGCGCTGTACAAGTCCGGCAAAGACAGTCGGAACCACATTCTCTGGCAGCCGTCGGATAAGACGCTCAAGAACGTCGAGGTGGACGAGGCAGGGAAGCTTGCTGCGTTCCGAGAGAGGTTTGGTAGGGGGTGGGATGGGGAGGAGGGGGCTTCTCCCTCTTCTTTGTCAGATGCAGTCGAGGAGGCGACAGTTGCAGAGGGGAAGCAACCTGGGGAGGTGGTAAATGATAAAGCAGAGGAGATTAGGGCAGTGGGGGAGGAACAGTTCGATTCGCTCATGGATCTGATCAGCTCGTATGCGAAGGAGGATCCTAGCCTCAAGGGTGGAAAGTCGGCGAAGGAGACGGCAAAGGCGGAGAGTAAGAAGAAGAAATAAGGGAGGGAAGGTTATTAGGGGGTTGTAATAATATGTGTGCTATAATTGAAAAAGGTGCCATGTCGGTTGATCGAGTCGAGCAGTAGTAGAGTCGAACTTGCGCGATGAAAGCGCGACTGTCTTGGACAAAGCGAGGCGGGACATATATATGTACAAATACTTGTGGACATTATACAGCTTTGACCCCTTGTGTTTCTAGGCCTTCCCCTTTGATTCAAGAGGTAAGCCCCGAAGTCAATACAAATGGGAGGCGATGGTTCAGTTCAATTGCTTCTTGCACGGGAAACCCCCAATCCAACCACTTTGAAAACCTGTAAGCAAGCAATATTTCCCGATGTACTCAAGACCAGTTGGTGCGGTCCGAAGGATGAGCTTCCAATAGTAGTCTCGCTCCAACTTCCTAATCGGAATCTTCATGAATCCTCGCCCGGGCCCGATCTACGGCCGTGTCACCTGTTGGTTTGCTACCTTCAATGACGGGCGGTCGGTAAAAGACAGTTTCGTCATCCTCAGCATCAAGTTGCATCAGAAATGTCTCCCACTTCTCGATCAACTGTACGAGGGTCAGCAGGACTCCCATTAGTCAGTCTAGGGGAGGACTCACCTCCTTCTGCGCCTCCACTGCGCTCTCAAGGAACGTCTCAACAGCAGATTTGAAATCCTCCACCTTCTCCCTCTCGAACCGGTCTAGCTCAGCACGCATTAAGCGGCCCATGTCTTCAAACAGGAGACGTGCCTGATGCACCTTGCGCTCGGCATCGGCCACCTCGGCATTCACCTGGTTAAGTCGATCCTGTTGACTTTTCCCCTGACGCAGTAGCTTGTCCTGCGATGCCTTGCGTTTCTGCAGCTCTGACTCGGCAGCAGACCAACTTTGAAAAGCTTTTTGACGCTGGGTAAACGCCTGCTTAACACTGCCGATCAACCGGATGTACTCTTCAATGATGATCCCAAACGTGAGTACGTCTTGTTGTGCCTGTCGATCGTAGACATCACGGATGGTGACTTGCAGCTCTGAGAGCGCGTCAAGCGGGCCAGACAGGGTTGCCGATAGCTCCACGGTGGACAGTGCATGTAGTGATGCTGAGAAGTCGCCTGCAGCCTCAGCCATAGCCTTGCGCTGGGCGACCATACTGTCCATGGTCTTGAGAAGTGCCTTGAGCTGGTTTTCCAGCGCATCCAGATACACCCTCCGGTCGTGGAACCACTGCGTAGAAGATTAGTGCCCATGCTACTGCGTGATCCAACAACCACTCACATCATCTTGTTCAACAAACTTGTTCGTACTCCCCACGTTGATCCCAAACGAGCTCAACACGCTCTTACTCTCGCCCAGATTCGGTTCCTTGCGCTCCTTGTGCTTCACCTCAACATTGAAAGCGTCGCTCTCCAGAAAGAGCTTCAGATCCGCGTCATGTTGCAGCGTAGGGTGTGCCGCCGTCTTGTTCAACATCTTCTCGAGGGCGGCGCGGCGCGACTCAACAAAGTTGCTCTCAAAGCGGCCTACAGCCTGCTTCTCCGGCGGCGGCGGCACCACGACACCAGGGTTGTTAGCATGTAGCGTATTGTACAGCCACAGGAAGTCGCGGTATCGTCGCTTGACCTCGAACTCAGGCTGCTTATACCCCTTGGATGTCGTCTGCATGTCTGGTCAGCACCCCGTGGCCAGAGCCCTGTTTACGGAGCGCCACATACCTTGGTCCGAACCGAGTAGACAATATGACTACTGGTCAGATCGCCTACCTTGTGCGGATCGCCAACCGTGATGGTGAAGCTCGGCTTGGCCGCCTGCTCGAGACTCATGCTCGGGTGCATGGTGCTCCGTACGGGGCTTGGCAAGGCAGCCTGTACAGGCGGCGGCTGTCGCGGCCCGGCCGAATGGCTGTAGACATCGTCGTCGTCGATACGATGCGGGTCTGGTGGGCCCTGGCGACGAATACTCCCACCAGCGGGGGGCAGAGTGGTGCGCAAGGGAGGCTGCTCTTTCACGGGAGGGACGGGAGGAGCCAAGGGCGGGGTGCCGGCATCGCTAGTGGGAGCGCTGCCACCGAGGGGACCGAGGGGATCATCCTCGACGGCCTGGAGGCGGGTGGGTTGAGCGATAATTCGGCGCGGGGTGAGGCGCGAGGGGCGGGAGGAGGTGGATGAGACGGCTGCGGCGGATGGTGTCGTAATGGAAGCTGCCGGCTGTGTGCCGTCGGTTTGCGACAATGACACCTCATGCGATGTGCTGCCCGCGGTATCTGCCCAGGGGTCCTCCATTGTGAGCGGTCTTCGTGGCGCGAGACGGGCTTGAATGGTGGTTGTGGCCCAGAATGGAGCTGATAAATTCAGCAAGCTGGAAGCTCGAGGCGGTTGCATCCATTGGTGACCTGGGGTTGGCGCTTGGACCAAATCCACTGCAGGCACACAATGTGGGGGTGCCAATGCAGTGGACCTGAAAGTCAACCAGTATCAATCGCCCTCCCAAGACTCCCTCCGCCCAAGAGTAGGCACAGCAGGACACCACGAGGATAAGTTTGTGAAAATGCGCTTTGGTATCACGTAGACCTAAACTCCATCTACAGGGAATATTTTCCGCCCCACCGAGCCTCATGACTTTATCGTCAGATCAGACCGCATCGTACAATACACAAACAAGCTTAAAAGTCAGAAGCCCGTTGCACACCTCTAAACTCCGTGGACCAAACCCTCCCATGCCCTAGCCTTGCCAATGACACTGCCTAAAATGCCGCAAAGCAATGAAAAATATGCGCTGCATCTAACGGTTGGGGTCATAGCATCCGCCGGCGACAACGAGGTTCATGCGGGTGAACTGAACCAGCTTGACTGGTGTCTTTTTAGTGGCGAAGGCTGAAATCTGATCAGGTGTGACCTGAACCTCCTTTGTCTTCTTCTTTCCTGTACCAGGGCCGGTTCCCACGCCAGTCCCCGCGGTGCTCGAGCCAGCAGCTGGGGGTGCCTGTCCGCCAACAGTAATGGAGCGGCCATCACCAGTGCCTCCCACCGCGATGCTATCGCCAGCCACTGTAACTCCATCGGGTTGTTGACCAGTCTGGACTGAAGTGTTGACAAGCGGGTTAGCCTTGGTGGGATCAGCAGGCAGCTCAACGTCCCAAAGGCGAACCGTTCCATCGAGGCCGCCCGAAACAAGGACATTAGACTCGGCGCTGAAACTCATTGACGGAATGCCACCCTTGCCATGGCCCCGGCAACGCTTGATACGCGTTCCCTTGTCGATGTCCCACAGAAAGATGTTACCTCCCGTATCTGCGCTAGCGAGAAGACGACCGTTGGGCGCGCACTTCAGCGAGCTGATGTGCTCAGTGTGGCCAGTAAAAATTCTGACGCAGTTGCCAGTAATAACTGACCACATGCGAATCGACTTGTCCGTCTCATCCGAGGCCGAGAAGACATAAGTGCCGTTTGGATGCCAGGTGATGGCCGATATGCTGGTATCGTGTCCAACCAAGATACGCATGGCGGAGGCGTGATCCTGGGCAAAAATGCGGACAGTTTTGTCCCAACCAGCCGATGCAAAGTAGTGACCATGGGGTCCCCACTGAATGCGGAAAACGGGACCATCGTGGGCCTTGTAGATACAAAGGCAAGACCACGTCTCCATGCACCAAAGGCGGATCTGGGCATCGGCAGAGCAGGACAACAGCAGCTTGGTGTGAGTCTTGGGCGTGACGCCGTCATCGCCGCCGTCCTCCTCGTAAATGTTCCGGTCGAGATTAGTGATCGAATCAGAGAACGAAACGCCATAAACGGGGCCCGAGTGTCCAATCAACTTGCGGTTGTTGACTTGGAGGCCCTTCTCAGACTCGAGGGTCGACTTCAGCGGCTTGCCGTCGAGGGAGTACACGCGAATGTACGAGTCAACAGTACCGATAGCGACGAGCTGGTGATCCTGGGAGAAATCCATGCTTGAAACACTACACGAGCGTCAGTTGAGTCATGTGTAATCACGGGAAAATCAAATCTTACCAGCCCATTGTGTTGTGGAAGGTGAACATGCAGGCTGAAACACCCACGCCAACGCCACCGGTGCGGCCTTCAATGCGGAAACGGTCACGGTTCTCTCGAACCTTCTGCATCTCCATGACGACGTCTCTCGCACGTGAAGGAGGCAGAGGTAGGTCTGCTCGGGAGGGTACATCATCGCTCTCCTCGCGCTTGATTTTGCGGTCAAATTCCTCAACCAAGGTCGTTATGCCGTCAGCGGGAGGATGAAGACGGTCCTGCCCCTCCAGCTCAGTACGCACATCATCGCGCAGCTCAGGCTCCATAGGGAGCGGCCCAAGCTTCAGCTGCGTCGATGTGTCAAGGAGATCTTTGTTCGTGACACCGGTGAAGGCACCCGGAATACCCTCTTGGGCGTCCATCTCGTCGAGGTCGGCATTCTGCGCGCGTCTGAAGATGGCCTCGAAGCTGTACGGCTCAATCGGCCCACGGGCGCTAATGTCGACTTGGCAGAACGTCTGGAGGATATAGGTGATGACTGCACCACCCCCATCGTGTTCGCGCTCAAGGAAGTGGAACAGATTGCCCGAGAGCGACTGGTTCAGCGGGATGCGGTACTTGTTGTCAAGATAGAGCCTTATCGTGCGGTTCTCCTTGAGATGCTGAGGTACAGTGATGGTCTCAAACAGATTCAAGTCATCACGGTGAACGTTCTCCAGGTGAGGGCGTAGGGTGGTGAGGAAGGTCTTGGCCTCGTACAGATAGCCCTGCGCAATCAGCTCCGTGTATGAGTATACGAAGACGGGCCAGATGAGCTTGCGAAGTTCGAACTGCACCGGCAATCAGCAAACTGCAACTCATATCAGGGGTAATCCAAGCATGCCTTGTAAATCTCCAAGTTATTGTCAACCCAGTCGCGCAGAAGGGAGAAGGCCCTCAGATACTTCTTGGGGCCGTTGTCCTCGGTTGATTGAGCCGGGCGACCATCAGGACCAAGATTGGAGGTCTCAACACGAAAGGTCGCCTCGGTCTTCGTGAAACCCTTCTTCTTGAGGTAATCCGTGACCTGTGGCATTGTGAGTAAGTTGTGCCGCGGCGGGGGTGACGGTGATGAAGTGAAAGTTGGGAAAGCTTAGAAGTGGGCAGGTTGAGAGACGAAACTAAAATTGTGGGCAAAGAAGCAAATGAGAGAGGAACAAGAGCCCTCTGGTTGAACGTTTGTTCGCCGTCAAGGAAGCTCAAAACGCCCTCTGTGTAAGTAAAGCTCCCAAAACACAGGCCATCCCACTGCTTGCCGTCAACAGCAGACCAACGTGGAAGTCTAGGTAACCACCAGGGTCCAGACCACTCTCGGATTCCAGTCTGCCGCCGAAGCACCGCTCAAATGCTGTCCAGCTTTTGGGCTGGATCCGCAGTGACGCCGGAAGGAAATCGCTGCCGAGGTGTAGGCCATCATTGAAGCCCAGGTCGCCGCGGGGCGTATAAGTAACAGCTGAAATTAGGACCTATCACGGAAATACCGGCCACCGTCGAAGTATAGCGTGCCGTCAAGGTGCAGACCGCCGTCGAGGTAGAAGCCGCCGTCGAAGTACAGGCCACCCGTTCAGGTCCACGCTACCGCTGAGGCGCATATTATTGTGGAGGGACAGCCTGATGCCAAGGTGCAGACCACCGCCGAGGACGGGGTTGGAGTGTAGGCAAAATGTGGGCTGACCTCTTGGTATACTTCAAGGATTGGCGGCAGCGTGAAGTACAAGGCCCAGGACCGGATCATATCGAGATTAAAAAAGTAGACGTCGCAGGTATTTGGCAGGAAGCTAGGGCAAGCTGCGGTCGTCTGTAATTTCGATATTGTGCATGGAGACGACGGTGGCCCGCCCAGACCTTTGCTGTTGTTGGCTGGGCAATGACACTCGCCTGTTTCATGCGGTCGATGGCAGAGCAGACAGAAAAATGGCGAGCCTCGAGTTCAAGTCGGTACCCTTGGTGACACAGCTGCCAGAACACATCGTTGTGTCCAGGGCACCACAATCCGGGCTACCCATAGAGAGGCGGAAGTGCCGAGAGAGTCGCCATCAGGAAGCATTCGACTGACAGACCAGGCGGCGACCAAATCCCAGAGAACACCGGCGCGAAGGAACAACAAGCCAAGGAATCAAAAACACGACTTACGATCTGGTTGAGATTTTGGGCCGACGGCGGACCCGTTGAGCTCGAGGCTGTCGCACCTCCCGAGCCGGCTTGCGCCGTTGCACCACTTGCAGACACCGGAGCGGCACCATATCCGGGATTCTGGCCCGGACCCTGGGGGGCGGCGTTCGACATTTTCGATTTAGGGGAGCAGAACGCAAGCAAGAGAGTGGGAAAAGGAAGAAAGCCAAACCAAAAGATATCTCTCGGGCCCTGCACTCGATGGTGGCGTGGCGCCTGCTGGGTCAAAGTGCTTGTCGATGGCACATCGAGACTTTGTGTGTGGTGAAAGAGGGGAAGAGTTCGCAATTTTTTTTTTTCTACGAGGGAATATTTTCAAAGTTCACCATGAGCTGTGGCTTACGCCCTGCAGTTCTCCGCCTAGGTTCTCTCGGCGATGCGGCTGGTGATGGTGGTGTATAAAAGAAAAAAAAGCAGGAACACGACGTCGATGCGGCTCGAACAATTGTGCGCGATGTCAATGAGGCGGCAGGGACGCGCACCGGCATCCTCCGCTGCAGGTCATCCTTGGTGCAATATGGCCCGTGCCACCCCAGCCCGCTGCGAGCAAAGGCAGCTTCTAGCTCCCCGCAGCTGATCCTTGGTGTTAATGACATCTTGTGGGGAAGCTTCAACATGTTCACATCGTCATTCTTCCTGACCAGATTCCCCACAGCAAAACACTGCCACCAAGCCAAACCAACTGACTTCCCCAAATCTCCAAATTAGCCGCCTGCCACCCATCGTCCAAGAAACTCACACGCAGCAAAAGCAACAACCATGAACTACCTCTCGTCTCCAACCCCAGTCGACATCCACACCCCCTTCACTACCGCCGAGCGAATCCAGCAGCTCTCCCAAATCGACAAAGACATCGCCTCCCTCCTCCGCCATACCTCCGCCGCTCTCCGCGCTATCACCAGCCCCCCACTATCCTCCTCACAACAATCCATTCCATCCTCCGATCTCCTCTCCACCGAACCTGCCCTCGTAAACTTCAAATCCTGCCAGACCGCCTTCCTCGAGACACTGGACCGGGTTGATAAGAATCTCAAACGTCAGGTATACGCGCTGGAAGAGGCAGGGATAATAACGCTCCGCGGGGCGGGTGATGGACAAGCTAGCGCAGATGGGGCCACGGCCGGTGCTAGTGCTGGGTCATTAGGCGGGGTAGGCGCTCCCAGCGTAGGTGGGGGGGTGGGAGGCCAGACGAAGGAGGCTGCAGCGAGGTTGGAGCCGGATGGGGTGGGACGATATGGCTCGTTGGATGTTGGGCAGTTGAATATGGCGAGTAATTCGGTAGAGAGGGATTTGGAGACGGAGCTGTGGGTGAATATCAGGCAGCATACGGAGAAGGTAGTGATGGAGAGGAAAGTAAAGGAAGAGCAAATGCAGGATTAGTGGTGGCTGTCTGATTAAACCACTAAACTGTGTGGAGGTAAGGGGGTGTTTCGGGTTCACTAAAATGGGTTGTCTGGCTACGGAAGGTCTGGGATGCCGCTGGGAGCGGAGTTTGGTTATGTTTTACTTTACCTTGCTAATGAAAATTTTCACCAGCTGGTAGGTTATCGTTTGGCATATACTATACTACTGTACTTCATCTCCCTAAGCTGCCTTGTCTTGCACGATCATCTAATACTTAAGGCTCGTGCATCACTGGTTCGCCTTAATCATCTCGCGGCAATGTTCACGAACCCAGCCCTAAAACTCGCCCCCAGCAGATGCTGCCCAAAACGGCCAAGAGAGGCCCGAATATAAATCAGTGCGGGCACAACTTGTCATAGCCGCCCGCTCCAATCGTGTTATTGGTAGCTACAAAGACCGACGAGTTGATGCTGGCTTATTGTTAACAAATAGGTCATCATGTGAGAGAAGAAAAGCTACATAGAATCGAACAACACACATCCAGTGTGCTCATTCTGAGTGTTCACATCCTCTATCCCAACATTAGCCCTCGTATCTCCCGTTGGACACTACTGAGCAAACTCACCATACCATACAAAATACGCCGTGCAGCTGTCATTGGCATTGCAGGTGAACTGACACTCAAACGCACTGTACGGGTCACTGCTGTGGGTAGACGCCATGTACTTTCTATGTGTCAGCCACCACCCCAGCCAACAACAACAAAGGTGGGAGGAAAGTACAGAGAATGAAGAACTTACATGAGGGCCTGAAACCCAGTGAGCATCATACCAATCCTTGCGCACCTCGTACGAAACCATGCTCGCCTGCGGCTCGATCTTGGTGTAGCCCCTGATGGGGTAGTCAGAATGGTGTTGTTCTGATGCCGGCACACCGTCGGTGCACCGCGCATCACGGGGCTGCGTCTTCGAGACCTTGACTGGCGTGGGGATGCGGCGGATTGGCGCGCCGTCAGCCGTAAGGGCGTCGGCAGGGGCGAAGACAGGTGGGGCGGCAACCACGCCGAGAGTGAAGATGGCACAGATAAGAAGGGTGAGCATCGTGGAAGTCATTACGGGGAAAGTGGCAACAGGAGAATAGGAAGCTTCGAGAGGTTGGTAGGGGGACTGTGTGTAGGAGGCAAGTTAACGATCGTGGTTGAGACGCAGCGGAACAACTTGAGAAGCTGAAGATTCCGAGCTCAGTGTTGCTCTGCAATCCAGGCACGCCATTCCACAAGGAGGGGCCAAGGGCAAGAGCGATTGGACGAAACACCCTTTGCTGTGGTTTGCTTTCAAGTATGGGATGAGGCAAGAGTAGGAGGTCAAGCTGGCTAGGAAGGCACAACAGACCGATCACCATCTAGCCTTCCGGCTCCCTGCGAGATGATGGTGGGATCAATGTTAGGAATCTCCCGGTTGAACCGCCCAATCCCATAGTGGTCTAAACGCCACAGTACAGCTCTCGTATCCTGTGTAACGAGTGAAGGCAGTTGGAGCTAGGTAATGAACCTGGCCACTAAAGCTGCATAATACTTTACGCATCAATCCCCCACAAGAGACAAATTGGTGTCTGGGTTTCATTGGCTTGCATCGGTAGGTTCAGAGACCACCGTCCATTGTTACCTAGTTGGCGAGTATGTTGGTTGACATAAAAAGAGCGAACTTGCAGGAGCAGAGTGTTCATGTCTATATGCCAAATTACGAAGTTCCAGTCAGCTCCAAGATGGCTCCGTGGCCGTGTGATTAGGATGGCTGCCAAATCCCCAGCATTCAACAGGCCGCGGATTGTTTGCTCTGCGACAGGCATCAGCGGTGTATGTGTCCAAAGCCAGAGGTAAATGGTTTCAGCGCCCGAATTCCCTTACTCTGCTCCTTGAAACCACTGTTGATCACCAGACAACCGGAATGAGCTCAGCGGTCGGTATGCAGCAGCAGAATCCCGGCGTCTGGAGAAGTTGTGCCGGCGGATCAATGGCGGGAAGCTATGTGCACGCGCCCCAAGAACGCAGTGACGCCAACGTGCCATGCGAGATTGACCTCTCGCCGAAGAACCTTTCGTTCATGATAGGTGGACAGAACTGTCATGCTGAGTTTGTGTCCGCGGATAGCGTAGTGTGATTTGTGCGATTCCGGCAGCCGTGAGAGGTACGTGAATACGTGCTGCGGAGTGAGGTTGCAACAGGGAGTCAAAGGAGGAGGCCGTTTCCTCACTGTACCTATATAGTGTGGCCGGTCGCAGCATTCTATGGTGGATGAAGAGTTTCGCGAGGGGGTTGCGAGGACTTCGCTGGGCGGAGGGTGCAGAGGTTGTTATTCGCACTCGACCCTGGCGGGACGTTACAAGATGACTGAGAACATTTGCCTGTCTTTCTGTGGGTCTCGGGCAGGCATTCAATTGGGAGGATGGCAGCAAAGATGAACGAGGAAAAGAAGAGGAAGGGTGGGGGGCGCGGATTATCCAAAGATGACAAGAATATGAAGTACATACATAAAGACTCAGTCTCTGTCTGCGATCCCAGTACCTAGGAACAGCTTGGCATTAACTCAGTGGTGGTGGTGAACATATTTCAGCGGGCGTGCTTATAAGTCCACGCTCCCATGTTCCCTCTTTGTCTAACCTCCCGATTCTAAGACACTTTTTTTTGACAAACCCTTCATCCACGAGGACGTAGGAGACTTTACAGCTTAAATTAACGCAAAATGGAAACTCTACGGCTTCAATTGAGGGAGAGGTTCGGCTACGGCGCAGGCTTGGCCAATTTAATAGGCACAATAAGTCGCCGGGAAAAAAGGCTCGAATTCTCCATTAGCGTGAAACATGAAACAGAATAATAGACATTAGGTGTCATAGTGCTAGGTATAATTCAACCTCTCCGTTCGGCCGTCCCCTGCAGTGCCTCGTCAGCTCACGTTGGATTGGTTACTGAAGGCGCCGTTCCCTATCTCCAACGGAAGCGCTAAAGAGTGCCTAGCCCTGCAAAATACGAATACAGTATAACTACAACAGCAAAGGGAAGGCGGCGATGTTACCGCCTGTAACCGCTGAACCCGCTAGCTAGCCTTATACTCAAACCTTGAATTCCTTGCTCCCTTGAACTAAGCCTTCGGACGTTTTGGTGACTGCTACCCATGGCGGAGAATATTTGAGAGCTTCATCCAATGCTGTGATTGTGCCAGGGGTGTTGGCATCGCTCCACTGGCAGAGAAGAGTTCCATCTAGGCCAGAATCTCTCTGTTTCAGCTCGCTGTTGCCGAGCCAGTGCGTTTCCTTCGCGGAATCCGAGATGTCTTCACCGGGCGAAGCTCGGCTGGCGCTGGTTTTCCATTCGATGTTGATGATCCACTTTTCACTTCCTGTCCTATGCCATAGCTTGACATTGTCCAGGCCGTCCTCTGGGACCTGGCCAAAGCGGTCATCCCACGGAGAGCCGCCCTCAACACTGAATTTAGACACTGGTGTCTTGAACTTGAGGAAACATGCCTTCGTATTCTTCGCACTGATCTCCAGCTGTGCCCTGTTTCTTTCGCCCCTTGTGACATTGATCCTCGCAAGGTTGGCATAATCCTCTTCCGGAGGTACACCTTCTGGCAAATCGGTGGCGAGACGCGGCGCGACTGCAGATCCATCGTAACAACAAGTTGTTAGGCCAGAGCGAACACCCTGACCGCAAGAAAGCTCTTTGCCAGTCGCTGATGGTAACTCTGCGACGATACTCCGAATGTATTCCTCGACACCAGTGTAGCACACCTCGTTCGATTTAGTGTCAAGGTCGATCTTCTGGATGAAGAAAACTTTGTACCGGTTGTTCCCCGAGAAAGGGAAGGCAACAAGGTTGTAGATCAGAGTGGCAACGAAAACGACGAGCAAGAAAACCGGTATGTGATGAGTAACCCGATGTATGAAAGGGGTGAGCGGAAGGAACAAGAGAAGAGTGCAAGCGAAGACGATCAGATATGGAAGCAGAAGTGGACTACCATCCGAGCCAGTCTGGTGAGTAGCATCGACAAGAAGTAGCCCGAGTTGCCCGACCAGGATGATGATGAAGGGTCCCAGAAGAAGAAACTGGAAGAACCATGCCCATGAAGGCAAATTTCCAGACCACGCCTGTTCATACTCGTACGGCTCGCCGTCTTCCTCGTACTTGCGGGCTGTGTTAACCAGAGCCGCGATGGACCGACGATATGTCGTGGCAAAAGTCGTTCGGATTTGCTCCCCGGTGCCATCGCTACGAACGAGCGGCGTTCTTTCGTTGGGCTCTGCTTCATCCACATTCTCACCGCCTTCGATATTTGCCGTGGGAGTAGCAGCCGAATCCAAATTAGAGGTGAGCGATCCCCTCGCCGTCGGCGGTTTGATCGTTTCGTGGCGGGGTATCGCTGGGAGGGCAGAAGGTTGGGAGGGGCCGTCTGTGCCATGGGGCAACGTTTGGAAGAGATCTCTAGCTTCATGATCTTCCCGGATTTGCTGGGCCCAGGCAGTTTTCTTCGGCAATGCGAAAAGTTCCATAAGGGATATGAGGGTTGCCAAAAAGACGGCTGACTGGAAGAAAACGAAAATGTATCCCGAGCCGATCCTTAGTCGGTCCTCGCTGACGCTCACAGCAACAAGAACAAGCCAGCCGATGATGAACAACCAGATCATGACATATGCTCGGTGAAGAGCGCTTGGTCGCGCGAAGTTGGCGCCTCTCATGATTGACCAAAACGAGGAGTAAAACAGGGAGACCATCATCGCCCATCTTGGAAACTGTCAGTGGTTGCCCACGAACTTAACCGGTGAACAGGCACTTACACTGAATATTGGCTGCCGTAGATGATGAACGGATTCACCTTCTTAAGTAGAAACGCAGCACCCAGTGTTAGAGCCACTGCCACAGTAAGAGCGAAAGGAAAGCGGATGAAACCTCTCCAGCCGCCAACAAGCACAGGTTCGGCGTCAGGTTCGTCATACGCCCCACCAACGGTCGAAGTGAAGAGATAGTACTTGTCGAGCTTTTGGGCGATGTAGGTCACTAGAATGAGGATCAGGGGCGTCGCAATCAGCACCGTAAGCGACCATGCGAACATGCTTCGGAGGCCGAGGAGGACAAATCCTTTGCCGAAGAGATCAAACCACACACCATCACTCGGCGTCCCATTGGCTACCTTGCCACGGGCATCGTCCCCACGAGGTCCAGTGAAAGTGTTGCCTGTGTCACTGGACAGAGCAGTGGCAGTATGTATGGCAGCCGAGAGCATGTGCCAAAGGCTATTCTTGGAGCTGTGCTTGGCGTCATCCTGGCTGGTATGGTATCTTGCCCGGGGCCTGAAGAAAGCTAGATCGAGACCACGCTGCCCGTAGATGTCGTAGAGAACTGAGTAGTCAGTGCCACTCTTGATGAAGCCAAGGCCGAATGCATCAGAGCCCACGACAGTGCCGAAGGGATTTGAAGTCTTGGCGTATGCGGCAGTGACCTCCTTGTCAGTGGACCGGAAGAGAAGGGCTCGGCCTCCAGCACCGGCACCTTCGAGGTTCAGGAATGTGTGAACAAAAGGCAGCAGGGGACTCTGGCCGAAAGCTCGTGCGCCGTATAGATAGTCTTCCTCTCCATTGTTCATCATGATCACCAGGCCCCTTTCGGGCTGATTGCTGGGATGGGTGAAGTGCTGGATGAGCTGGAGACAGGTTACTACACCCATTCCATCATCAGTGGCACCGAAGCCAGTGGAAACTCTAAACGGAATCAGCATTCATATATGGAGTCGCCGGCGGGGGGCACTTACGAATCGTAATGGGCATTGACCAAGGTCAATCCGTTTTCGTTACGCCTGGTGCCGCGGGCGCTGTCGGTTCGCCACCAGTTGCCATTGTCGTCCTCTCTGCCTTTGATGTAGACGATGATGTTGGTGCCTTCGAAATATGCGCCTGTCCCCACGAGCTGCTTATGATCAGTGCTTGCGCCCCCAATTCCCTGGCCCATGAGAAAAGTGACATTAGATGTCATGTCATTGAAGAGAGTGGCAGCAAAATCCGAGTCATCATCGGGTGTGTTGCTGCATTCCCAGTCAGTCAGTCCATGCTGATGCCTCGTGATCAGAGCACCCACCCATCTGTGTTCCAGGATATGCCGTTCCGGTTTAGTATGGTCTCAACACTTTTGAGAAGGAAATTGCGGACCTCTTCATTGGCGTGACTATTGTAGGGGTGATATGCCTTGGTGAGAGTAGTGAGGTCTAGCCATGCCTGGGTCAGGTTGACGCTGTCGTATGGTGATTGATTAGGCGCCGAAGGGGGTTCCTCGTTGATGATGATGATAGGGATCAGCAAGGCCAAATAGACAACAGTCGTCCAGAATGTGACCGGACCGGGCCGGAACGAGATGGGGTTGAACATCGCGGACGGTGCCGGCAGTGAAACCTGGGAGATGCGTCAAGCAGAATATTTTGCTTCTTCACTCTGCTACACACAACCGATTGAGAGCACAGCAGAGGCTAGAACGAGCCGAAGATAGATTCCTCGACGGGGAATCCGGCAGAATCCGACGGCAGAGCAGATCAATACAAGACGCTCTGTCCGGGGTAGGATGACGAGGGAGGTCAAGTTGCTATAAGTTATGTCCCAGAGGAGGCGCGCAGCATCCACGCAAGAGTCCAACTGTCACCCAAAACAAGAATATAAAGTCTGCGACAGCTTGAAAACACAAATCGAGCGAAGCACTCAGGCCGGCTGCGACTTGTGAGCTCCTGCTCTGCGAACGGAGAAGACGCCTGGCAACAAGAGCAGTGCGAGCAGAGAACGGCAAGTGGGCCATTTTCGCGCGTTGTGGTGTTCGGCAGGGTTCCCATGGCCCAAGCTCGCCTGTTGCGTGATGTCACACCTTGGTCCCGCTTTATGATTCCGCAGTCGGCACAAAGTAGGTAGGTACGCAGATGCGAACAACGCTTACAAGTGTCTTGAATTGGCCGACTGTTCAAACTGCACCAGAGAGTTTCGCACACGCTATGGGACATTATTACAATGTGTTGCACTTTCATTTCTAAACAAGCTGGACGAGCAGACTAAGACTGGTGATACGGCGGTTAGTATCAGAGCCTCCCACAGAGGCGCCCTTCGAAACTCGGTCAGATGGTTAGAGTATACAGGCAGAGTAAGTAAAAAGCATTCTGCAATGTGGTCGTCCTATCGGTCAGTATTGAGCCCGTTTCCAACCAAGCAACTATTCACGGCCAACCCCTTCACGGATGAAGACGGATTTTAAGCACCAGGAGGCGGCGGCGGGGGAACATCCATTGGTGGGGGCGGTGGCGCTTCTCCAGACGGAGGAGGAGGCGGCGGAACGGCATTGGCATACTGCTGAATGAGCGCGTTGAGACCGCCGGGCAGACCCGGAGGTGCTCCGGCGGGCGGCGGAGGCAAACCAGGTGGAGGTCCGCTCATGCCGGGAGGTGCTCCGTATGCTCCATAAGCAGCATAGCCACCTGGATAAGCCGGCGGCGCAGGCGGAGCAGCTTGTTGCCACGGCGCGGCTCCTGGTGGGGCCGGGGGAATGCCACCATAAGAAGCACCACTAGCATAGTAATCGCCGTTGTCCCTGTTGTCGCTGCGGTTACCACGATCACGATCCCCACGATCACGGGCCCAAGGCGCTGGGCCGCCAGATTGGCCCCCACTGTCTCCATCACGATCATTGTTTCGGGAACGCCAGGGAGCAGGACCGCCAGTCGGGCCACGCTGCCAAGGACGGGCATCGCCACCACTGCCGCCGCCACCGTTGTAAGAGCCTGGTCCAGCCTCGATACGGGCGGGTGCTGCTCCACTGCCCCCGAGTTCCTGCATGAGTTGCTTCATGGGTGTTAGTAGGTTAGAACCAAAAAGGGGTAGGAAACCGTCACATACCTCGTACTCGCGGTCGACAATGTTATCACTCCCACCAATGCGGCCTGCAGGGCGAGCGCCCGTGGGGCCGTCATTCCGCCAGCTAGCGCCTCTCTGCCGGTCGGGACAGTCACGAGCCATGTGGCCAGCATTACCGCAGACGCGGCAGATGATGTTGGCTGTATAATTCTGCTTCTCCGGGCAGTCATACTTGCGGTGCCCAATCTGGCCACAATTCTGGCATGCCTGATTTTCATCGTCACGCAAAGTTCCGTTGAGAGCAGCGAGCTCACGCAGCTGGTTACGCTTGAGCTCATTCTGGCCCTCGGGGATCGATGCAGCCTGGGAAGTTGTGAGCTTCAAAGTCACCAGCAATCTTTGAGGAAGGACTTACCGTCTCAATAATGTTGTGGATAAGCTTCTTGGCCTTATTCACCTTTTCCTCGGTGTCAGCCATGATGAGGCAGTGCAGGTCCTCTTCCTGGTTGCTGGAGTGAGCGGCGTCAGAACGCCCTTTTCCTTCTTTCACGGAACCCTTTCCACGAATGGCGATCTTGGCTCCGGATTCTGTTTCCATTTTCTTGAGAGTGTTACCACGAGGTCCGATGAGTAAGCCAACTTGAATGAGGAGAGCTAAGTGTTAGTAGTCTGGATAAAATGCAAGCAGAGGATCGGGTTAGAATTCCACAGGACCGGCCCGCGAGGCACAGCTTCACGGCAGACGCACGACTGACGCCTGGCGGGGTTCCACGGGCAGTTTGGGAGTTAGGAGAGGTTAGAAGTGTTAGAGGGTTAGCAAGCATACTGAAGTTAATTTCTGGATAGTCATTGACCGGGACATAGACCTTCTCTTGGGTCTTGGTAGGTCTGCGGTAATCCTGAGGAGGGTGGTAGTTAGGAATCGTTTTCATGGCCTTCTCAATCAGCTTGTGGCGTTCGTCCTCGAGCTTTTTACGGTATCGATATTCCCGTGTGTTGACACGACGTCCATGGTTATCGTATTGTGGTGCGGGAGATGGCGATCTAGTCCAAGTCTATGAGAACTTATACAGGAAATGAAGGGTTTGGTTGCACGTACCTGTCCCCATCGGCAGGGACGACATCGTCGATCTTCAGCTTCTGGGTAATCTCCTCAATGCGCAGGTGAAGAGTGTATGCCTCGAGCTGCTCGCTGGTCATGCTAGCCACGATGGCCGTGGGCAAGCCCATCAGCCCAGCTGCCTTGTTCTCGGTCGCATCACCCCAGCGGTTGCGCTTCTTCCGGCGCCTCGGGCCATCGTGCTCGGCTCCTATGAGATCCGAATGTCAGCAAATGTTTAATTCAGCAGAAAACGAAGAACTTACTCTCAGGGCTACGGCCGCGCTTCGCATCGCGGTCGCGGTCGCGGTCGCCATTCGAGAAGTTGCCAGGTGATGAAACGGCGCTGCGCTCGTCATCGCCAGCGTCGCTCCCGCCAAAGCGTCGCATCTTCCCCAGGGGGATATTGTTGGATCCAGTGATCCCTTGATTTCGCCAGGACATGTTGGGCTTCTTGCTCTTCAAATGTGGTGGTGAGAAACAGTTTGAAGGTGGCGTAGGATAGTGATGCACAAAGCTGATTACTTGGCGATGGGAAAAAGCACTTTTAGGCCAACACACTCAGCACGTGATGAATGCGGCCCGAGTCTAGGCTCTGCGGCGCCCCACTGCCAAGGCCAGTGAGCCTAGCTAGCAACCCTAACCCTGCTTTGGGGGCTCCAAACCATAATACAGTTCAACCCCTGAAAGATTGTTCGCGCGGTCCTTGACGGCTTGGCTCCAGCTTGCGGGCAACCTCCTCCAGCATTCTTTTCTAGGGGCTATGATGGAAACTTGAGGCCCCAAGGAATAAATTTCAAGGCCCTGAATATCAGAGTCAAAGCCTAAATATTCTGGCTTGACCCCTGGCAAAATAGCTTCCCAGCTGTTTAACTCTTATGTATTGCACAAACCCCTGCTGGATGCTCACCAAGTCTCACGCTAACAATCTTTCAGAGGTTGGATTGTACACTGCGCAAACAATCTTTTTCAAGGTTGTATTCCATTCACTTTTCTTTACGGCATTGCTCCTTCTATCCTTGGCGACCGAGCTGCTGCATTATTGAGAAAATGCAACTCCGGTACCTGAATGCTTTGTGCTGAGCGGGAACCACCTGCAGCCATCCACGAATCATCTGGGCGATCCAACGCACGTTTGTCGCCGACTTCTATCTTGGCTTTGCGAACTCGCTTGGCAACGAGAATCCCCACACGCATGCGCCGCCATCCCGGCCCTGATATCACCAACATGGTACACGCAGGCTTCACCTCTTGCGGGAAGCTGTCCGACAATGGCCTAATGCTCGACCGAGGTGTCGCCCAATGGCTTCACTTCCGAGCTCCCCACGTTGTTCCATGTCAATGGCAACTCAGGCAACTTCAACCTGGAGGATTGTTGACGAGCTCCCATTTCTCAACCTCCAATTGCAGCATGTAGCCGGAGCTTGTGGCGTGCCTAGCTGCCCGCCCGTGAGGTGCAGTCAGGTTGCACAGCCGAGCCCCGATGTGAAATTTATATCAGGCTATCTCTCGGCCATGGGTGATCGCAATCTTGTCGGGGGTCCATTTTGCTCTGAGCTCACAGGTCAATCCCCCTCATCTCTTCTTTCCCATCCGCTGCGGGCAAAATGCAGTCCAGGCTAGGCTCAATTGCTATTATATGGTTGACAGCATCGCTGTCGACTGTGTCAGGACAAACTTTCCGGAGACTCGGCACATGTCCTAGCTTAGGATGTGTTCTCCCTCCTGACCAACAGGACTTCCTTCCGGGGCAGCAATTTGACATCAGGTTTGAAATCCATGCTCCCAAGAATGGCTCCGAGGCATTCAACAACGGCATCCCGGATGAAAAGTTCACGGCCACCATCGCCAAGGACGGCCAGAAGCCCAAGAGCATTACCGATTTCTTCAAAGTCTCGAAGGAGCCTGCTCTCGAGAAATGGACCTTCTCTTGGTACGAGGACCTCTTTGCTCAGGATGCAAAGATACCCTCTGTTGTTAACGTCGCCTCCAAAATCTATCGCCGGGTGGCCTTGTATGAGCCCGGCACTTACACCGTCACCCTGAGCTATTATTCCGGAGAGACAACGACGGCAACATGGTTTGTGCGACCTCTTGCAAACAAGAAGAAGGCCAAGAATGTCATATTCTTCATTGGTATGGCTTCCCGCTGGTTCCATAGCTCTGCCTCGCTGACTATGTCTAGGGGACGGCATGACAACGAATATGATCACTGCTGCCCGCCTCCTTGCGCACAAGACCATCAACGGGAAATACCAGAGCCTGCTCCAGCTGGACGGGTTTCCAGTTGTTGGACACCAAATGGTATGCCAATCAAGTCACGGCGTCAGAGCCATGCTTACACACGATCAACAGTCCCATTCAATCGACAGCTTCATCACGGACAGCGCTAACTCTGCCTCGGCGCTGTACTCGGGCCACAAGAGTACAGTGAATGCTATGGGGTATAATTGCAACCCCAAATACTTGAATGGCCCGATGTTAACACTGCCTCCAGCGTATATGCCGACTCGTCACCAGATGCTTTCGATGACCCCAAAGTTGAGACTATTGTCGAGCTCTTGGTGCGCATCTGGGTGAGTTTGAAAGCAGCGGAATTCTGATAGCAGCAAGCTGACTAAGGCACAAGGGATCTGCCTGGGGTGCTGTATCAACCGCCTTCATCGCCGACGCCACGCCGATCGCCCTCACTGCCCACACTCGCTCCCGCGGCCTGTACGGCCCGCTCATTGACCAGGCGCTGAACGGAGTTACTAACCATTCCTGGACCAAAACCAACGGTCCTGATGCGTATTTTGGCGGAGGGGCTGAACAATTCCTGCCTGGATCAGGTTCCTATCAGGGCAAAGATTACTACGTGGAATTCGCCAAGAAGGGCTATAGTGTCAGTCTCAATAAGACGGCACTCTCAGCTGCTCCCAACGACAAGAAGGCCTTGGGCATCTTCTGCAAGGGCAATCTTCCTGTCTGGCTGGACCGGAACATCTTTCCAGCAAATTTGGACAAGCTTGTCAACGACCCGGCGGGCGCAAACCGCTCGGCCAAAGACCTGCCTGGGCTCAAAGAGATGACTCTGAAGGCCATTGATGTACTACACACCAGGGGCGGCAAGCAAGGCTTCTTCCTCATGTCTGAGGCGGCATCTATAGATAAGCAGATGCACTCCTTGGACTACGACAGAGCCCTGGGTGACCTCCTCGAGCTCGATGACACTGTTCGGGCCACCATTGAGAAGCTCAGGAGCCTCAAGATCCTGGAAGATACTCTTATCGTTGTGTCGGCTGATCACGGACACGGTTTCGGTAAGTTTTTTCACTTCCTGGTGACAGGCAGCTAGGGACTAACAGCACGCCAAGACGTTTTTGGCAGCGCCGACACCAAGTACATGGCCGCGCAGGACGACGACCGCAAGAAGCGACAAGCAGTCGGAGTCTATGAGATGTCGGGTCTGTCTCAGTATACCATTGAGCAGCCTGGCGTCAGCTACAATACGGGGCCGAATTTTCCGCTCAACTGGGACCCGCGTTACGTCCTTGCGGCCGGCGCCGGTGCCAACCCGGACCATAGAGAGGCCTACGGGGTTGACAAGACGGGGCCCCGGACACCTGCAGCCACCATTGCAGGCCGTGGGTCTCGCGATTACTATGTCAATTCCAAAGACAAGCCCAAGGGCTTCGTTGTGAATGGCACACTGCCGACAGAGGAAGCACAGGGCGTGCATTCCCTAACTGACGTGCCGGTGTATGCCATGGGCCCGTGCCAGGAGACCTTCGGCGGTACGTATAGCAACATTGACGTCTTCTACAAAATGGCGGCGTGTTTGGGGTTGGGCCATGGCACAAACAGAACGGAGGAAGGGAAGGGTCGATAAGTGGAACTGGGATATGGCGTCTCCGATGACGATGTAATGCCCAATGATTTAATCTCAGTAATAAGTATTCATAAAGGGATCTTCATGATCGGTATCAATGACGATGGCAGCGGTGAGATTTTGAATTGTGATGTAGGTCTCCCATGGTGTTTTAGATGTTCCAGGATCAGCGGTACACATCTCAATTGGGCTGGGTGTACCCACCTACAGTGGGGGGACAAAAGTATCGACCCAAACCCCGCATATGCAACGCGTTCGTGTCGCGTCGCATTTTCCTCCCACACCCACCTATTTTGCCGCCTTTCTGGACAAGCACACAATTAAATGCA
>Ga0247765_1000016_pt1 | contig 115627 bp, 154 predicted proteins | sample UWRJL106311C6_FD_179949 | JGI IMG/M metagenome (GOLD analysis project Ga0247765, IMG submission 179949) | Plant litter microbial communities from Arlington Agricultural Research Station in Wisconsin, United States - UWRJ-L106-311C-6 | ecosystem: Environmental > Terrestrial > Plant litter >... | reverse complement strand
AAAAAAAAAAGGGAAAAAAAAACCTAAACGGCAACGACGACTTGGAAAAGACTCACACAGACACAATCAATCAAGCAAGAGGAGGAAGTGAGAACCAGGCGGAAATCACCATCCCCAACCCCTCTCAAGTCAACAATGCCCAATAGGAGCGAGGCTACGAAAAGGGCCAGGCCGGCCGTCTTGGACTGTGGTGGTGTGCGTTGTGCATCGCGTTGTGCATCGGGAGAATGTCAGGTTTGGGGCTCGACGAGTCGACGTTGAGTGAAGCTTGGAACCCCTGTCGAGTTGGGCGTCTGTGAGTGGCGGGATGGTGCTTTCAGCGCACCACTTGCAGCCCCAGCCTGCATTCAACCAATCATCACGCGGCGCTGAGTCCGGAGCTATGCCTCTTTGGTATCGATATATGGAACGCGGTCTGGACCTGCCAGCTGGCCGTCGGTGGACATGCACGAAGCGGGCGGCTGCACTGGTTCGGAACATCCTAGGGGCTCGAAAGGGCAACGTTTCACCACCGTTGAAAGGTCTCACGACGGACAGAGAGGAAGAAGCAACGAAACGGACTCGCTGGACTGTGTGACGGAGGTTGGAGACAACTTCGAAGGCCCAACACTCTTGTGGGGCCAGCGTTTACAGTTTATCCTCTGCTCCCTTTGGAAAAATGTTAGTGTATATCTTTCACCCAATGCGAAGATGCAAGTTGGTTCGGCCAATCTCGGGTTCAAGTACTCAGCGCGAGTTTCTTAGGACTCTGGAGACAATATTCGAAGACTTGGCCTCTCTCCTTCAACGCATTTGGACAACTGAAATACACGTCCACCAACTTCACTGGGGTTGCAAGATAACAATATTCCAAGACTGGTAATTACAGTGCACTATTGCCGCTCGCCCAGGATTTCAGGAAGGATGCGTTCGGGACAATAGTTCCCCAACAGATGAACCGTGCTGCTTCTTTCTTGAGGTCTCATATCCGAAATGGCTGGATGAAGACGCTGTCATCATTTGAAGGAATTTGCCCCAGGTCCGGAATCGACTGATTTTTTTTCTTGCTGGAATTTTGTTTTCTTTTTGTTTGCTGTCTAACGCCGCATCGCATCCACGTTTGCTTGGCGCGGATCATGGCCGACGCCATCCGAGTGCTCTTCCAATCAACTGTAGCCCTGCGTGCCCGCATCTGCTTACCCCACTCTCCATTCCCTGTCGAGGTGAACCCCAGCTCAAAGCGGTCGGGTCTTTTCCTCACACGGTCCAGCCTCGATTTCCCCTCCTCTCACTGATCACCTGCGGGCTTGACGGTGGGAAAAGTGAAAACGCTCAGGCGACTGACTTTCCCCCTCCGCCTCCGTCTCCCCTCTCGACACACCACGAAGCACACAAACTGCGACCAAAGTGACATCCCGACCCAGACCCTTGTCTCCGGAACCAAGCCTCTTGCTGCACGTCCCACGTCGTAAGCCGCCTCGAAACCCAGTCTGGTCCACGTCGAGCTTTTGACAAGCAGCCTGACCGCTCAGTCGGGTACGTGCCAGGTACATCGGGTCAAGTCGCTCTTCTCCCCATCCCGCTTCTGGACCCTCTCCTCCACGGCCAATCTTCCACTTTGGGGTTTGAGGCTTGGTGCCAATGCTAACTAGCTAGCTTTGCTGTGCAGCTCGCTAGACTTCACGCTCAACCCCCTTGTTTTGCGCAGTCGCGGTCGAAACTCTCCGCCATCTTGACGCCCGAGAACCTCCCCTTGGCTACGCGTCTATAAACCCTCAAGCCAGCCCCGACACTCTGGTCGTTCGTCTCGTGAACATCCCGCCCTCCCGCTCGTGAGAGGCCCTCTTCGGCCGCTCCCCAACCCCAAGACAACTCCCACTCTCGAGAATGGCTGGATACCCAGGCGCGAGCTACAACGGGGGGTATAGTGCCCCGCCGCCACCGCCACCCCAGCAGTACGGCGGTAGCTATTACCACCACCCGTATGCCTACCCACTCCTCCGTGCTGGTCTTGTGTTCCGGGTCTGACAATGTCCAAGTCCCCAGGGCTACGGTTACCAACAAGCTCCTCCGGTGCCGTCCCCGGCGCCTAATTATGCCTACCAAGCTCCTCCTCAGCAGCACTATGCAGGCTATCAACAGCCCCCACCTCAGGGATATGCCCACCCGCCGCCACAACCCCATTATGCAACAAGGCCTGGTTAGTAACGTTAGAGCTCCCCGCCGACCGAATGTACATGCTGATGATGGTAGCTATGCCCTCGGTGAACTCGAACTCGTATGTCCATGGGAACCACAATGCCCCACCACCGCCGCCTCAGGGGGCCCAGCACTTTGGCTACGGAGCTCCCCAGAATTACGCGTTCCAATACTCGCAGTGCACCGGCCGACGGAAAGCCCTGCTTATTGGCATTAACTACTTCGGTCAGCGCGGCCAGCTTCGCGGGTGCATCAACGATGTCAGGAATATGTCCGGATATCTTGTCGAGAACTTTGGCTATAAGCGAGAAGATATGGTAATCCTGACGGATGACCAGCAAAACCCCATGAGCCAGCCTACGAAGCAGAATATCCTTCGGGCCATGCACTGGCTTGTCAAGGACGCTAACCGGAACGACGCGCTCTTTTTCCACTATTCCGGTATGCCGTATACGAAGTTGACGTAATGTACCGTTCTAACTCTGCCACAGGTCACGGAGGCCAGACCAAGGATCTTGACGGCGACGAGGAAGACGGTTTTGATGAGGTTATTTATCCAGTCGACTTTCGTCAAGTTGGCCATATCACCGACGATGAAATGCACCGTATAATGGTGAGACCGCTCCACGCTGGAGTCCGCCTAACGGCGATCTTCGACTCGTGCCATTCCGGAACCGCTCTCGACCTTCCGTATATATACTCTACCCAGGGTATTCTCAAGGAGCCCAATCTTGCCAAGGAGGCTGGCCAGGGTCTCCTCGGTGTCATTTCTGCCTACAGTCAAGGTGATCTTGGCGGTGTAGCAAGCAACATTATGGGCTTCTTCAAGAAGGCCACCGGAGGCGAGGAAGCCCGCGATCGCGCCATGGCTACCCGTACCTCGCCTGCCGATGTCATTATGTTCTCTGGCAGCAAGGATGATCAGACCTCGTTCGTATACCCCTTCATTATGATCACTTGTCCTTGATTTATTTCCTCCTACCTAATGCCGGGGCGCGTTTTCTATCTTGGGAGGCATCGATATACCCCTTTTAGCAACAACAGGGCTACGACCAGGCGTTTGGGTAATGTCATGGGATGCTCAAAATTGGGCCGTCATCTTGGGTGCTTTGGATTTTAATGTAACTAGGATTGCCGGGCTCAATTTCCACGCTCCAGGTACAAGGGACAGTCTATACATGGCTGCCGCCTCGTATCTGGAGCGACGAGTCACGTTGGATCACCTAGCAAATCCGCCACCTCCCAGCCCACTTTCACCCTTCCTCCCCCCCCCTTTTTCGATCGCTCCCCATCATATCACGTTTGATATGCCGACGCTAACCTATATTACAGTGCCGATGCCACGATTGCTTCGCAAGCTACCGGAGCCATGTCTTGGGCGTTCATTACAGCCCTCAAGAAGAACCCTCAGCAGAGCTATGTCCAGCTGCTCAACAGCATTCGCGACGAGCTGCAGACCCGTTACACCCAGAAGCCACAGCTTTCTTGTAGTCACCCGCTTGGTGAGAAATATCTTGTGACAACGTTCAAGGCCTGTCCGGATTGAGACTGACTATTAACAACTTAGACACGAACCTGTTGTTCGTGATGTAAATACACATGCAACCATCTTCTATGCCCGGCGAGGCATAAAAAGAAACACTGCCGCGTATAATATCGAGGTTGATGTTGAGGGGCTTCAGTTTTGGTGTCTCTGTATGACCATGGTTTTTGATCTGAGGGAAGATAAGATGATTACCTAGTTAACCCCGTGAAGAAGAGGATATTTTCTTGTTTTTGTTTCCGTCAGAGGGTAATCGGTGGGAAGGGCATATAATGGGGTAAAGGGTCATGATGAGATATGACTTACGGTTCCTTGTCATGTTTCCTTTCCTTGGTTACGAGGGCATGCAAAATATGACGTCAATATAGCTTTTCATTATAGACGATCGGTTCTGCCAGGTGTTGACCTTTACCGCGTCATTAAGCCTGCTTGTAGATGTGAGATAGAACGCTTAGGGGCACCACATCATCGTTCCCGTAAGTGCAGGCAAGCGTTACCACCGTGTAGGTGGGGCAATAGAAACACCCCTTTTCGTTGCAGACAGACATTAAAAACTCCACAAGCTCTATGGAGACCCGCATCCAACCGACTCTTCCAGCTCAGCAGCCAAACCTTTCTCATACTTTCCCATACAAGAGCTTCCGGGCTGAAGAACATGAAGTGCTACCACAGCTGTTTCATACCTGGCGGTGAACCCTGCGCGGAATCTTAATGGATGAGGCGGGCGGCATTGCGATGTCATGTCTCCATGCTTGTCAGAACCAGGAGCATCCCTTGTGAGCTGTATGTGCTCGTTAGAGCATGATCGGGGATCGCTGGATCATCTGTGTATGACAAAACTTGGGGAAAATTGAGACGTTGGAAGTGAGTTAGTGCTAGATAGTAGAATAGATACTTTGAACTTGATAGGTGGAGCAGGGGTAAGCCGCAGTCCTCTTCGTCTTGTGATGATGAATCACAAATATCGCAATGGGTGATCGTATCACAAGTTGTATGTCAACAATTTGGTCCTCAAAGACGTTGCTGTCCAACAGGTTGTGTGACGAGGTCAGGGGGAAAAGTGGGGAAACACATTAGAGCTCTAGTTACTTTACGTATTACAGAAGTCAATTTCAGTGCCCTTGTGTAAAAAATAAAATAAATAAAAAACCAGCTCAAATGCAAATCCAATAACCGATACCCCTAGCCTACCCTAGAGTGACTTAACCTAACCTAACCGAATGAGCCGAACCTGACCTATCCATTATCCGTAGCATGTTTCCTGTTCCAATTCGCTCGTCGACCAACTAAGCCTGTCAACCAACCTGCTTACCGGTTCGCTTGTTTTTCTTTCTTGATATCAGGCATACTCATCATCCAATCCCATACTATGTCGTAATCATGGTCATTACCAGGAATCAGACAGACAAACAGACAGATAGTAAACTGACGGGGTATTTTTCGCGCAGCAACAGAGAGATAGACGCAAAGCCTACCCCTCAATAACCCTCTCCTCCCTTGATCCCCTCTCTGCCATAGATAGCCTTGGTGCTCCCGGTTGCTGTGCGCGCCACACGTCACGCATACGTTTGATGCGTTCCTCGCGCTCCATCTCCTCGACACAGTCGGCTAGACGCTGACGGACTTTTTCGTGTTTGGCCCAGCGGCGTGCACCCATCTGCATGCGGACAACGAAGCGGACGGCATGGAGAGCACCGCGCAGCTTGGCAAGGGGTTTGTTGTGAGCTTGACGGGTATGATTTGCTTTCTGGCGTTCCCGCACCGAACTGAGCTGGGTGAGGGCGGAGCGGCCTGGTGTGGAGGGGTTGAGCTCAGCCCGGATGCGGTTGATAATGGCCAAGTCCGCCTTGTTACTGGAAGGTTGTCAGTCTACCGGTTAAAACAGAGGTGGAAACCTAAAAGAAGTACGTACCAAGCATCCCGAACGGCGACCTCGAGAAGGAGATATCGCTTCGCAAAGGCAGCGTCGCTGCGGAGTTTGGCTTCGCGATCCCAGCACGCCTTAAGCCACTCCATCTGCATTACCATGCCGCGGATTTCCTTTTCATGTCTCCTCTCCGCAGCCTCGGCGGCCCGGATGATGGCGTCAGTGTCAACACCGCGGCTGTCAGACACAGGAACCAGAGCCCTCTCCTTCTCCTCCTTCTCCTTTGCCGCCACAGCTTCGGCGACGGCCTTGTCCTTTTCGGCCTTGAGTGCTTTGACATCTTTCTGTAGTTTTTCTGCGCTGGCGCGGTACGCAGCACGTTCACTACGAGCGCGGTCAAGTTTTTTCCGTAATGCCATCTCGACACCCATGAGTTCGTCCAGAGCTTCGCGCTGCTCCCGTACTTCTCGGTCGAGTTTATCGGCTGCCATCTGCGATTCCCGTAGCATGTTGTGCAGGTCACGACGCTCGTCAGAGGAGATGTCGCTGACACCAGTGTGGTTACCATTATTGCCCTGCTGCTGCTGCTGTTGTTGTTGTTGTTGTTGTTGTCGTATTGCAGTGGCAAGTTCCTCGCGTTCTCGCTTGTATTTCTCAAGTTTGTGTTTGTACTTCTTCAGGGTCTGCTCGTGCGCAGATGCAGATTCCTCCGCGGCAAGTTGAGCATCATCAAGAGCTTGCTCAAGAGCGATCTTCTCTTCTTCGATCTCGTCAAGGTGGGCTTGCAGTTCCCGAGCAGTAGCAGCGGCCTTGTGCTCTGCCTCGCGCAAAGACTTCTTGAGCGCGTGGGCAGACTGGTGGGCAGTCGAGAGTTGGTGACGAAGTTCTGCAACTTCGGCTTTCTGGGCGGAGCCCCCGCTGGAAGATGGGGATGCCGCCAGACGATCCAATGCTGCTTCGTGTGCCTTTCGCTCTAGATCGGCAATTTGGCGCTTTAGCGACTTGATTGTCTCTTTTTGCGACGACTCGTGCTTTAGGAGTTCGATCTCCTTTTGCCGCGCCGCCGAAAGGTCTTTGTGCAGGAGGCTGAGTTCACTGTTCCCTTCCCCAAGTTGACTGGGGAGTTGGGCCTCGGTGAGACGAGTTTCGTAGTCTTCAATCCGGCGCTCCAGTTCGCGGATTGTGCGGCGCGCAGTGAACAGTTCCTGATTGTCTGCTGACTGCCGGAGCTTCGCTTGGAGCTGAAGAATCTCCTTATTAAGACGCTCTTCTTCGGCAGACGCCTTGTCGATTTCACTTTCAAGCAGTTGCTCCATCTCTTGCCGTTGTTCGGTGAGGAGTTTGTTCTCCTCCCTTAGCCTCCGAAGCTCTGTTTCCAATCTCGACTTGGCAGTGCGCAGGTCGAGTCGCTCCTGGTCAAGCTTGAATGTGTCCTCACCCCCCCGTTGCTGTAGGTGGCGAAGCTCCTCTTCGAGTTCCTGGCGTTGAGCCGCATTCTCTTCTTGAAGCCTCCGAAGCTCGGATTCTAGCCTTGTCTTCGCGGCACGGAGATCTAGCTTCTCTTGGTCAGACTTGGATAAATCGCCATTGCGTTGCCTCAGTCGACGGAGGTCCGCTTCGATTTCATCCCTTTCAGCTTCGGTCTCCACTAGCTTCGCCCTGAGGGAAGTAGCTTCAATGTCAAGGTCGGCAAATCGGTCTTGCAAGGCCTGCTTCTCTTTTGTGACGCGAGCAAGATTCTCAGTCGAGTCTGCAAGCTGGAACTTCAAGCGGGCTATGCTCTCGTTCGTGTTCTTGGCAGACTCTTGCCCAGTCGTGGCCATGGCCCGAGCAGACGCTGCTACAGTCTCGAGCGAAGCCACCTGATCCTTCAAACTCTCGCACTCTTGTTGTGAACGCTCCAGCTCAAGGCGAATTTTCTCGGCCTCTTGTTGTTTTTGTCGCAGCTCTTGGCGGATCTTTTCGGATTCTTGCTTTGACCTCTGGAGTTCGAGTTGAGCCCTCTCGGATTCTTCGTCGATTGTTGACTGCAAAACCTCTACCTCGTCCTCAAGTGCTTCTGCCCTGTGAGTCTGGGCTTGACAATCGAGCCGCGATTGGCGGAGTTGGTCGCTTGCGTTGGAGAGATCTTTCCGAAGCTCTTCGAGCATTCTTTGTCTTGTGTCGAGGTTGGACTGAAGATCTTCGATTTGGCGATTCAGAATGCCTTCCTCGCCCCTGTGACGTTCGGCTTCGCTTTCCAGCGCACGCTGAAGCTTGGATTCCTTGCTTGAGAGCGCGCCTTCAGCGTCTCGCAGTTTATCTATCGTCCTTTGAAGGCCAGCGGCGCGCTCTTCAGCCCGGTCGCGCTCCGACTCGAGATTGTGGCGCTCCGTTTCCCATTTCTCGCTGTCATTGTCGTAGAGATTGTCCTTTTCACGACACTCTGCCTGTAAGTCGGATATTTCATCGTTCAGACGATCAATCTCGTCCTTGTACTGATCCCGGATGTTGTTCTCGAGCTGGAGAGAGTGTTGCCGTTCCTGCTCTAAACTGTGCTCCAGTTCGGCAACATTCTTCTTGAGTTTGGTAATATCGCGCTGCAGTGTATTTGATTCGCTCGCCAAGGCGTCGTGTTGGGTCTGTAAAATTGCCTTCTCATCGGATTGGCAGTTGAGGTCTGCTTGTGCTTCATTCAATCTCTTCTCCAGAGACAGACGTAATCTGTCCGCATCATCTCGCTCACGCCTTGCTTCCTTCAGCTTTAATCTCGCATCCTCGATCTCGTTCCTCTGCAGATTGTTGGCCTCCTCCAGGGAAGCAGAGTCCTGCTTGGCTTTGTCGAGTTCACTCTGGAGACGGGCTATCTTTTCCTCAACCTGCCGTGACAGCCCCTTGGTTACAACTGACTTGTTGGCCATCTCTTCCTGGAGCTCATCAAGGTCTGCCTCGGCACGATCTTTTTCGGAAATAGCATCCTGTAGCTTTTCCTTCATATCATCGACTTGGTTTTCTAACCGCCGCACGTCGGCTTCGAGGTCCTGGACTGTGTCCTTGGCCTCCCGGAGCTGATCTTCCATTGACTCCTTTTCTTCCTGAATTCGTTTTCCAGATTTTGTTTTTTCCTCGAGCTCGACCACGCGTCGTTGGGTGGCTTTCAGCTGTTCCTCGGCTTTGGAAAATTTCTCTTTCAGGTCCTCCGCCTCATCCTCGTGCTCTGTTATGATCTGATCCTTCCTCCGGATATCAGCCTCAAGGTCACCAATGTCGTCCTGTAGCTTTTCCACCTTGTCCTGCAGGTCCTGATCGCTTTGGAGTTGTCGCTGCAGATGCTCGATATCCGCCTTTTTCTCCTCGAGCACCTTCCGCATCTTCTCCATCTCGACCTTTTGGTTCTCGTCGGCGAATTTCCTCTTTGCCTTCTCCTGTACTTCCAAAATCTGCACGCGATAACTCTCGAGGTCCTTCTCGGCGTTGGTTAGGTGCTTCTTGTAGCGCTGCAGCTCCCGTTGCATCGTTACTTTATCCACCTTGAGTTCAGTGTTCTCCTTCAGGGCGGCCTCACTGAACCCCGGCCCAGCTTTGCGAAGAGCCTCCTCGAGGAAATGGATTTTGAGTTTCAAGCCGAAGTTCTCCTTCTCGATGCGATCGATGACATTTTCCTGCTCACGTAGCGACAGCTGGTTCCCATCCTCAAGCGGGCCCTTCCCTCCAGTGTCTTTGCCACGGTCGCCCCGTCGCCGCATCACCATCGGCGTCGACGCCACACTACTGGTATCTTCGGCGACAGGGAGGGGGGTCGCCTCGTATGACGACGCGTTCCTAGAGGCGCCGTAGACGCTCGTCTCGCCGGCGGGCATGGGCGTCATATCCTCATCGATTCGGGCGAGGAAGGCGGGGGTCGCAAGGTGGGCGCCGTTCTCCTTGCCGTTGATACCGTACTGGCGCGCCCCGTTTCGGGTCGCCGACTTGAGCAGAGGTGTAAACTCACCACCGCCCAGGCCGGCGGGCAGGTTTCGGCGGTCGGTGAAGGGGGCTCGGCTGTTGGTTGCGGTGTCGCGCGGGGTGCGCAGACTTGGGCGGCCGCCATTTCGTAGCTGCTGGAGGAGATTCGCGTCTTTTGACGGCGACTGGAACGATAGTTCCTGCGAAATATCAAAATCGGGCTGGCGGCTCAGGTACGTCGCGTCGCCAATGTTCGTTCGCGGCGTGTCGAGACCGCCAACGCCTGGCTGGACCATGGCGGGCGTTTTTCTTTCGTGTTGTCGAAATCAATAACGATGTCGCTTCGTCATGGGTGGCTTCCAAAATATCTTAACGTCTAATCGTGTTTGCCGTTTGTTTGCTGTACGAGATACGAAGCCAGTCTGAGTTGCTTTTCGTGTGCAAATTCCGTGGGGAGCCAAGTGGAAGTCGCGTCTAGAGGGGACTTGCCGTATCCAAATGGGCCTTGTTAGCGGGCAGCAGGGCTTTGTTTACTCTGGACAAGATTGGCCAATCACAGCCCGCAAACGCTTCTGCTGCGATCCCAAAAAGTTCCGTCCCAGGTCAAGCCAACGCCGCCCCACCATGATACACCCCACAACGTTACACCTCAACTTCGGGACTCATACAGCGCTTGGAGAAAACAGAAAGCAAATCCTACCCAGTGGTATTTCTAGGGGAGACGGACGGAGTGACCGAGAAAATGGCACACCTCCCCCCAGCCGCTATATTCTCCCCCTCAGTCGCACGCGCTGCTGCCTCTGCGGCCAAAGACTGGAATTACGTCGATGCGTGGCTGCACGCAAAGTTCCACGGACGGTCGCCTCCACCGTTCGAGCGCAACGCTGACACGCTACGGGCGCTTCTGGCGCTGGCAGGGGCGAATGAGGTTGCTGATGAGGAGCGCGCACTGCTGTGTCGGGTCGAGACCGGAGCGCTGAGTGAGCTGCAGGCACTCGACAGCAAAGCCAATTCCAAGATCGACGACGATGAAGATAACGACACCAAGGACGTTGACATAAACATGGCACGGGATGCGATACTCTCTACAGTGAGGGAAAACCTCTCCCGCGATGGATCTGCGGCGCTGGATGCCATGGCATCAGTTGCAGTCACGTGCGGTCTGGCGTTTGCTACACCTGAGGATTTAGGCCGGCGCATGGCAGAAATTTCCGGACAGTTGGCCGAGCTGGAACAGATGGAGGCACGGGTACAAGTGCTGGCGCGGTACATGGAGAGAGAAGTGTGCAAGGTCGAGCAGCTGGCCGAAGAGCTGAAAGAGGAAGGCTACCGACCACCGAACGATCTTGCGAAGCAGAACCTCGAGGTCCAGCGCAAGATCAAGACATTATCCGCGAGGATCCCTGAGCTGCGGGACAAGGTGGCTGCAGTGGCAAACTCCGTGGGAATGCCAAACCCGACGATTGAGCATGTGAAGCGGGAGGAGGAGGCCTACCTGACACTCCTCGCGCAAAAGAATGAGTTGCATGCCCAGGTGAAATCCTTCCAGGGCTTGCCTCACGACACAGACCAAGCACGCCAAGAGTTAGAGAACTTGCGCAGCGAACTACGGCACATGACGCAACGTCGCGATGCCGTCTTTGAGGGACTGGTGGAGAGGGAAACACCCCGAAAGCCTTCAAGGCGTCCATTATAACCTTATCCGATATACAAGCCACCACACCGCTTCCCAATCTTCGCTATTCATTCCACACACACATCTTTGCAAAGGGTATTGCATTACACACGCTCACGCTCTAGAGTAAGTAATTGTCAGAGGACCGAAAAAAAAATAGAACGATGAAGAAAACTGTCACTACTGGGCTCGCTTGCCTCGCCCAGCCACTGCTCCTCCAAGTCTTCCGAACTGCCTCCCGATGCCCGATCGAGCTTTAGCTGGCGGGGTTGGTGCTGGCGTGTCCTTGACAGGAACCGGCGGAGCTCGCGCTGCTACTTCTTTGGCACCTCGCGACTCTGGTAAACCCTCGGCAATCCGCATATCGCCGGCACCAAATGTTGGTGCGTCATCCGCATCTCCGCCTGGCCTTTGGAGCCGTCGAGCGCGTTCCTGTACGGTTCGAAATTTCTCGAGCAACTCGGTCCATCGAATGATGCCGTCTTCTCGGCCTTTTAATCTGTTGGGTCGGTCAAAACTCGAAGCGCTTGGTGTTGTGGCGTTGCTGCGGGTCAATGTGTGAGCCTCAGTATTATTCTTTCTGGGAGAGGGGAGGGTTAGGCTGGAAGGCGGCTCAGCCATAGACGCCTGTCGAGAGTGAGTCAAAGGGCCACCACTGGGGGACACATACGGTCTAGGCGCGATGTGGAGGTAGCCAATCGAGCTCACGCTATTCAGACGGTTTTTCAGCGCAGCAAATGCTGATGATTGCGGCAGTAGCATTAAAAGGCCATAGAGGCACTTGTAGAGGTGTGGGTACTTCTCCGGCTCCAAGAGTTGAAGGCGCAGGTCTATCAACCGACTTAGCATACAGCAGTTGGGCAATTAAGATAAAGTGTTACTTACACGTAAATACGGGTGACTCGATAAGCTGTACAAGTTTATCAATTTGAATGAGGATGTTGACAGTCATCTCCAACTCGGCACTAGGTAGCATTAGCGGGTGCGGAAGGTGGTAAGGCTATGGCACAAACAATATCTGTAGGAGGTTATATGCCTGTTCATAGGCCTGGGCCAAGAGGCACAGCGAGAAGGTTGCCACTGCATTGTAGCACCATGAACGGAAGAGGGCCACAAAGAATGTTTGCCCATCCTGCAATCATCAGCAAACACGAACCCCTGCTGCATACCAGAGGTAGGAGTGCGGAGAGAGAAGAAAAGCAGCGTAAAAAAAGCTGACCTTGGTCTCGAGGTTGCGGAGCCTTTTCCGAAGCTCGGCGAGCTCGGGTGCAGTTATCAGATTATTGTTCAAGTTCTGCACCATTATACTAGCGAACTCGACGTCTTCCTCCTTCTCTATGCAATCGGCTAATGTCCTGTATATCCTCTCAGCGCTCAAGCTGGTGCAGAGTTGGCGTATTATCAGGTTGCCGCGTGTCTCCAGAAGTTTCCTGTCAGTAGAAAAGAGTTGCAGGAGATTCACCATAAAGTTGGAAAAGTAGTCGTCCTCGCTGTTTCTAGATATCTGTGACAAAAGCTGCAGGTCTTTGGTAACGACGGCTTCTGAAGGGTCGGATAATGTCTTGAGGAGAGCGGGAAACGTGCCGTCGTTGAACGCCAAGACTTTCCTCGGCGCCTTGCGGTGTAACATGATTAGCCAAGTTAAGGCAGCCACGCGAGTTGCCTCGTGGTCATTCAGGAAGAGCAGGGTAAGCGAGGTCACGGCAGCTGCATAGTCTAAGTCTGCCTGAGGCTGCGGCCTAGACAGTGCTGGGGTTGGGGTTCTCGTGAAAGGCCTTCCCTGAGCTGGTGTTGGACTCCTAATTTCGAGCTCTCTCGAGTTAGACAGCGACACACGCGTGCTTGCGTTACCGTCCTGTCTGTCGCCAGGAGGAGCGGGAATCCGCGAGGGGGGCGGCATGGCAGACAGCTCTGTTTCGTCGGAAAGGGAAACGACATAGTCCATAAGCGACTTGTTGACTCGAGCTGCAGCCAGACGAATTGGCTCGACGCCACTTGCCATTGCCGGTAGCAAGTGCGCCAGAATTTTAGGAGTGAATGGGAGCACCTCCTCCGGGCAGATGTCGAGAAACTCGACGATCCAACGCAGAGACTCCAGCAGACCGTCTTCTTCTGCATGCTTGATCAGCGGTCTCTGGTGATTGGTCAGAGCGCGAGAGGGGGACGTACCCAGAGGAGAGTCAAGCGTGGCGGTCAGGATCTCAAGAATGGCCTTGTAGTTGATCTGCACATCCTGGCCGGGGATCCAATCATCCTCGCTGCTGCCGTCATCGTCTTCATCGTTGGCCGTTTCCGAGTTCACCTCCTCACCCTCTTCCGGCGCTAGTTGCACACTCCCGCTGTCGACGGAGTCCTCCCGCTTCCGCTTGCCTTCACTCTTGGACTTCTTGCTCTCGGAAATGCCCTTCTTGATTCGCGCCACCCGCTTGATCTCGTTAAGGAACTTATCGAGGCAACCCTGAGTAGCGGTATGCACATCGCGGTTCGAGTCACTCAAGAAGCGCAGCAGGCCGGCCAGAAATTCGGGCAAGTATGTGACCAGCTCCAGATCGGGAATAGAGTCGAGGAGAACAATCCAGCCAACCAAAAAGGTCCTGGTGAATGGGTTAAGTGCATAAATACGATCCTTGAGGAGGGGAATGAACCGCTTCAAGGAAAAGGCAGTGGGCAGGTCAGCGTGTTCGTCGTGGCCATCCTTGTCATCCCCGTATCCAGTCGGCTGTTCCAGTACCGAGACGTAAGTAGCGGCTGATTCGGAAACGATGTCCTTGATGAGGCGATCGAGCAACTCCGCGCCATTCTTGACAGAGAGCTCTGAATCCGCGCCGAGCTAGACGAGGTACAACCAAGTGTGAGCGGAAGGGACAGGGTTCGGAAGATGCAGGGTGATGGGGCGACATACCTTGCAGAGAGCATCAAAAATGTGGTTGAAGTATATCAGTATCTCACCCTTGGCAACTTTGGCAATGTTGTACATGGCCTCGCATGCGTAATACCGTACGCGCGCATCCTGGTCTGTGAAGCAGGCAAGAACAGGTGGAACTATAGTGACGAGATACTTTGCCAATTCCTGTCAAGAGATACGAGGGTAGAACAGTGAGTAGGGGTAGTGTCAGATGGAAAAAGAAGGCAGCGACTTACCGAGCCAAGAGCAATAGCGGCGGCGGCCAAACCTATCAGGCCTCCATTTCGTGCATGAGGCTGATGAACGGCATATGCATAGTCGTTACAAAGTTGGTCGAGGACGGCCTCGACCCGCTCGTAGTCTTTTGAAGCGACAAGCTCGCGGATCACGCGCTCAAGCCTAGAACGAGTCAGAAGAAGCAGCAGCGGTGAGTCCAGGTCTCATAACGAAGAAAAATGTAACGAGACGGGGAAGGGAATACGCACTCGAGTGCGCCGACCTTTCGCTTGTCATAAAGCTTGTCGTTGAGGGCGCGTGTGATGTTTGGATCCATGGCTACCTAGGTGAAAATGCGGCGCCTCGATGACCTAGGGGCCGTGCCTTGGGTCAGTCGAAGCGGACTCGGCCACGCGCAACATGCCGGTAGGGTACAAAGAAACCGCAGATGGTGCACAGAGAATTGCTCTTTGCGGCTACCGTTGGCCCGGACGTTAGATGCGGGCACAGTTGTCGGTCGACGTCGACGGCACGGCTTGAACAGCCTGATGCAGTTTCCCAGGTTCGGGTGGGGTCTGAATAAGGTAACGGAGCAGCAAAGACGCTGCGTCAAGTCCACTCACGCCAAGCCCAATCAGCGTCCCGGGCCTGGCAGCGCCCCTCGCTGTATACCGGGGCACGTCCCCGCTGTGCTCGTGACATGACGGACAACGCTCCAGAGGCAGGTTGCCAGGCCAAAGGAAACAGGAAGCTGCAAGTACCTCTACGTATTTGCCTTAGGCCTCAATGACCCGAAAGTGTGGGTGCACAGGAGACTCCGAGGATTTTGAGACCGTGCACCAAACAAAGGCAACTTTCACTGTCCACCGACGAGCCTGGAAGAAGAAACAACACGGCACAGCTTTCGCGCTGGTTCATTTTTTATGACATCACCAGGCCCCTGTCTCAGGGGCGCCTGGGCCCTAACGTTAGGAAGAGAGTTGGGTCCATACACCAAGCAACCGTCTTCATTAGGGGGCCGATCGATGCAGGCAGCGGGGATAGTTATCAGAACCGATTCGTCGCAGTTGTTATCACTCGGCATCATGATCCCCGTACTGCGCTATATTTCTCGAGATCGAGTGTCGGTTGAGTTCTGTCGGAACACCCCATCGGGTTTGTTCCTCTGGAGGTCGAGCAAAAATGAGCCAACTCGACATGGTCTAGAACCGCCCTTTTCATGATTGCCTCCTCGATCATTGGCTAGCTGCTAAAGGGTTCACTAGCTCGCAGACGCCTTCCGACAGCGGTGATGCCTTCTTGACGTCCCTCTCGCTCACGAGTGGCCGAGAGCGCCGTCGGGTCGTGGTCTTCCCGGAGACAATTTGCCGGCGCTAGCTTGGTTGATATTCGAGATGCAAACTGCACAGTGGTGCCTGTGTCTCAATCACCACCAGAACAGGCCCGGTGCATACCGTCGGGCCACGTGTTGCTGTGAGGAACAGGGGCAGAACACCCTCTCGCTGCCGTCTTGTTGCGACTAAGCCGTCCCACCCCACTCTTCCTGTGTCGAGGTCGATAACCCGCACTATCATCAACCGCTGCCTCCCAACAGCCGCTTCGTCACAGGGCCAGTCGGCTCAACCACCACAGGGCACCGAGGCGTCCAAAGGGCCTTGTTTCTGGGTACGGGTCAGGTCCGCCATCATAGAACCCCCCGTGCCAATGTGCCCGCGGTCACTATGCATGCGACCTGCAAGTGGCCGCCCGCCCAGCATTCGAATATGCGGCTCCAGCCAGCCTCGTTCGTACACAGTACTTCCTCCTGGAATTACTGGAGTCCGGCGTTCCCACTTGGACCTAGGCTTGCTGACCGTGGGCTGATGTTTCTTGTCTTGGTGCCATTTCCTTGTATCTGATGCTGCGATTTACAGTTTTTGCTGATGATTGGACAACCTTACAAGACTCGAGAACAAGAAGCAGGTTTCCTCCGAACCCAAATGTTTCCCAAAGCCATCCTCCTAGCGCCCAAATCCAAAAAGTATGTGAGAGACAGAGAGAAATAGAGAGGGAGATAGAAAAAGGCCAATAAAGGAAGTGGAAAAATAACAAAAGTTCCAGAATGCCAACTAAACCAATCCCAGCTTCCAAATGTCGGCTTCATGCCACCTGCTCCTACGCCACGAACGCGCCATCTGTCACATGCAGACCTGTATCTTGTTGGCGCCCCCGGCATTGCAGGTATTATTTGCGGTAACCTCCACTGCCCCCGCCGCCTGACTTATTGCCGCTGTTGTCCTTCCCCCCGTTTTGTCCTCCCTTGCCATCGTTTGCACCCTTGTTCTGACGTGCAGCCATCGAGGCCCGTCTCGCAAAGTCATCCTGGAAAGGGGAATGAGCGTCTTGATGGGGGTGACAGAGAGCCCGACATGTGTTACCTTTTCACCTCTGGCCTTGCGGATTCTCTCCGCAGCTGCTTCATCCATCTTGCCGCTGCCCATTTTTTGTATTTTGTAGGTTCGCTTCTTCGAGGTTGCACAACACAGATAATGAAACCAAAACCGATCTCTGTCGGAACACGTGATGTGGTCTCTGTATCCTGTATCTCTCGAGGCTAGAGGGTATGCAAGAGGGGCAGAGTGGAGCAGACAAGATAGATATTAGACCAAAAATAGACAATAATAGTAGAGAAGGCTCAACCAAGCTAGGCCAAAAGAGAAAAAAGCCGTCACAGACGATGGTGATTGGGGAGCAAAAGTTGGGTGTTCTCGCGGACGGAGAGAGGGAGCATGAGGGCTTCATATAGGAAACGGGTATGGCTCGAAAAGGAAAGAAAAGGCAACGGCTGGAGCTGATGCTGGCCCCGGGGTGGGTAGTCCGAATAGTTGCTTTTTCCAACGCAAAAGCGGCTACTAGTACTGCCTAGTGTACCTGTGTGCGTAGGTAAGGCAACTATCAGGACTTGGAGGGGATGGGACAAGACAGGACAAGAACAGGCATGTTCACGCGGTTGGTGCCCTTGTCCCGGTTCATCTCGGTGCGAGGGGCACCAAGGATAGCCGATCGTTCCCATCACGGGCGTAGCGTGAGAAAGTTCAAAGACAATGGGAAAAAAGGTTAGTCTCGTTTTTGGCGGAGGTGAAGTGGTGGAGTGAGAAAGGGAAGGAACGAACGAACGGGGGGCAGAGGGTGGTTCCCTATCTGCATGTCGTTTAGCTGCCGGATGGATACCAGACCTTCGGTCCCACCCCTGGCATCTCCCAAGAGAGAGAGAGAGAGAGAGACCCCCTAGCGTTCGCTTTCCCTTTTCCTGGTAATGGTGTAGCATTCGTGTTTCCCGGTTACCTCCCACACACCTCACAGACAAAGATGTAAACGCAAAGCATCACTCCACTCTGCCAAGGGGTGCTAGTTGGCATTTGCTTCCTTTTCCCGCTTCAAATGCCGACTGGCGCCGCGATTTCCGTCCAGGAAAAGATGGGGGAAAGGAAAGGGGGGGTACCTAACTAACAAAATGCGGATCCGAAGACGCTGGGGACAGCAAGAGGGAGACAGAAGGTTTTACTCACCGCTCACAAGAATGGAGATGAACAGGGAGGGGGTGCCTTGGGCGTGAAATTCCCCGATGTGAGAGGATAAAAAGCTGAAGACAGTAAGAAAAAGAAAAGAAGAGAAACAGGTAAAATGAGCGAGCCGAGAAAAGGAACGAAACAAAACCAATGAAAGAGATGAGAAAGGTGAGTGAGCTTCACACATCCTCTTCCAATACCCGACCCCAGCGACAGACCCCAGCTGCACATGCAGCCGCAATCGCAGCAGAGCAGCAGCAGCAGCAGCAGCAGAGGAGCATTGCAGCGGGACGGATCATCATCACATCATGAACGCAGTAGCGTAGCATTTTCCTACCTCTTTACACCCTCCGATTGCTCGTTTGCCCCGGTCCATTTTGTCATCCCCCTAGTCCCGGGCTGACCTTCTTTTTTCACTCAGCTCATTGGCACTTAATTGAATTCCCAGATGGGACTTGGCCTCTCCAAATTTTCCTGTCCGTTTGCGGAGGGCCCGGGTCAAGATGACAATTGTTGCGCACAAGTGTCCAGGGCATCAGGACCTTGATGCCAACATCACCAAACTTGGGAGCCTGGAACCCCGCGCTAAACAGAACTGCTGTACGCAATTCAGCGGGGGTCGGGCAGGGGAGAGGTCTACCTTACTGCAGGGAGCTAGCGGATGGGGCCTTGGGAAGGTACCTTGCCAATTTACCCTAGGAGAGATCCCAGGGCCCTGGCACCGCTTGCCGCCCGCGCTTGCCCCCTCACTCCCGTCTATCACGTCCAACTCCCTCACCTCGGGAAGACCTTACCCACCATCGTCCAGACACCCCTCCGTGGTCAGGACCGGTCACCACCTCGCCTCGGACCGTCTCGCCTCGTCAATGCGGACAAATTGGGATAACCCTATCGAGTGCAGAGACATTGTGCGTGGGGGTGTGAGACCGACAAATACAACGACACACAGACACTTGTCTCACTCCATTGATACAAGATTGTCAGGGAAAAAGTTCCGAGAGGAAACACAATACATTCATGTCCGCACAAGAAGTAGACGGCAAGCATCACATCACCAACAAACCGCGAAATAACAGCTTACCTATGCACTAACACCGAGAGTAACACTGAACTGGGCATGCCCTAAGTTAACGCACCGAGCCAAGATGTCTGCGCTGCAAATGCGGGGGAGAAAAGGTGATGAGATGACACGATATTATGCTGGGCAATGGGCTTTGACGAAAATGGGCTGAGAAGGCTGGCTGCGCAAGTACCGACCGTGGGAGGTCAAGATCAGCTCACCGTGGCATTATCGACTCTCCGAGAAAGGAAACTGAACAAGGTGAAAAAAGAAAGTTCTTCCACCTAGTCAGGTGTGCTCATGCTTGTAATAACTATACGGAAACGAGTACGTGTGCTCTTACATCTGCGGAGGTACCTAGTGTGTACCTGTCGGCATGGATGTCAAGTTCTCTGTTTCAGACACAGACAAAAAAAAAGAGAGAGATGAAAGCAAGTTACCTACCCACACTGATGTACACTACTGCGCTCAACAAGTAGGTGATCCAGATGAGACAGACAGACTTTCAGCCTTGCTAGATTACAAGGTGCTTGGCTTGTACCTAACCCCCCCTGTCCACTTCGGTCCTGGTTCCCCGAGAGGATGTGTGATCCTTCAGCACATGCGCCACGGGTTCATCACGTCGAGATCCTGGCTTGCAGGGTTTTTTTTTTTGGCATTGCAGCGAGCTTGCAGGAGAGCAGTATACAGCACTCTACTGCACTTTGTGCATATCCGCGGCTCAAGGAAGGAAAGGCTAGTCTCATACCATTTTGAGGACATGAGAAACCCAGACGAGAACGGCAAAGGGAGCTAGGTCAGTGTAAATATTTATGCTAATGTATTATACGATATCAATGCCAGCGGCCTACAAAAAAAAAAAACTCCTAAGCCGGAGGGCTCACGGCTTGGTATCCATATTAACCGCATCATTGGGAGATGTCACCAAAGGAGGGCAGCAACGAGAACGCCCTGGGCAAGTGAGTTCAGGAGTGATGGTGATAACCGTATTCGTTGCCTGCCACAACCCTCTGGCACTTTGCTAGAATAGCCGCTTGTCTCGCGACATCGCCCAACCTCCCGATAACTACCTTGTTCCCGTCCACAAACCCGTACAGGGCATAGGGGATGCCTGCCTCGTTGCAGAATTCCTGTACCAGCCTCTGCGTCTTCCTGAGATTGTGTCTCGGGATTCGCGGGTATAGATGGTGAATGGCTTGGAACTGAAGCCCGCCATGGAAAAAATCCAACCACTCGGGGCAATCGACATCCATGGTGGTGCGCAGCATGCGCTGGGGGAACGACTCATCGACTCCTAGGTCGGCAGTACTCATGGCGAAGTGCGACAGCGTGATCTGTAGATGCAGCGGTGCCGATGTCATGTGGCTAATCATGACAAAGACGAAACGATGCCAGTTGGTGTCGATGGAGCGGTAAAGAAGGAAATATCCGAACCACACCCAAAAGAAAACCTGGCCTGCTAGTTCGAGATGGCGGTGCCACCACGCCGGGCCCTTCTTGGGCGCTTGCCCGCAAAGAAGATAAACCCATGACAGCCGGTACAGGTTAAAGCGACCGAAGAGAAGGATGATATAGTAGGTGTAGTTCTGGACCGAAATGAAAAACTTGGCTGCAGCGTCATAGTGCATGACTTTATCGTAGTAGGTTGAATAGAGGGAACCCAGAAGACGGTGGGACACGGCGAAAAAGGGGAGGTGCTCGATATCGGGGTCGTGCTCGGGTGAATTGGTGACAATGTGGTGAACATTATGGCTGCGCTTCCACCACCCCAGCGATAAGCCGCCCAAGAAGTCGGCGATGGTGATGCCAATCACTGTATCGATGTGAAAGTCGTGTGTTATGCCCATGTGACCTGCGTCGTGCGCCGAAAAGACCAACTGGTGCCAGAAGCAGCCGAGAAAAAAACCACTCGTCGCGTACCAGCCCCAGTGCAAAAAGATGATCATCGCCGTGAACAGAAGGCTGTATCGAAAACACTCGATGGCGTAGGCGTTGTAATTGCAGTTGAACAACCCTTCAGCCTTGATCTTCTCATATAGAAGCCGGTACTTCTGCACGATGCCGTCTTGTGTGTCCTGGTCGAGTGGCGGATACCTGTCCAAGTCCAGCTTGATCTCCTTCTTCGTCCAGACATCGAGATGGCCCATTCCATCTAGTGGTCTCTCGGCTCCCTCAACCGACGAGATCGAAGAAACCGATGCACCCCGCCGATCCCTGAGCCCCTCTCCCGCATCAAAGACTGTTGGCGGCGGCGGCGACGGTGTCCTCGAACTAGCGTGACTCGGCGCGTGAACCTGCTCTCCCACCACTGTCTCCTCTCCCTCATTCTCCCCCGTCCGTTCCACTGAAGCAGGTCGAAACTTGCCTCCCTGAATTGGTGGCACGAAGTTCTTCCACTGGCCTTCAATCCTCCCAATGCGATACCGATCCATCATGGCACGCGCCTCGGGCGAGTGAAGCCTAGGTAACACAAGCCCATCAGTCCAGCTCAGCCCAGACATTCCCAGCTCAGCCCCGATCAACCCCCCCCTGATTCGCGCTGTCTTTGGCTGTAACCACCTCAACCCAACAACTGCATCCCCCAAAAAGCTGAAGAAGAGAAAAGAAAAAGGTAAAAAGAGGCTCACCCGTTAACCTCGTCCGTAGCATCCCTCCCCACCATGTGCATAATGGCCTTGTCTCCTCCCGGGTGGTACTGAATCCACGCGTCGACCTTTAGGACATAACCATCCACCACCATGACGGCACGGCTATCAGCAATGAGTGCCTCGATCTGGCGGCGCGAGAGCACCGGGAATTGCTTTTTAATCTCTTCTCTTTCCTTCATTTTCCTTTCGCTCGGGTTTCCTTTCCGGTGTCCGGCAGTCGCGTCCAACCCCAGAAAAAAAGTTGAGATGAAATGCAGTGGTTTGTCCTCACCGCCCAATCACACCAGGTCGGATTCGTCCACTGAAACCTCCCCCAAACCAAGTCAGATCAGAAACTGAACTCGTGGATTCAATTGAGTTTCGTGAGAGGGAAACAAGAAAACCTAAACGAATGATTGAGAGGAGAAAAAACGAAATCCCATTACTTTCCTTCACTTAACAACTCGTACAGTTTTCGGCCAAAATGACATGGGAAATGGCCTGATCAAAAAACGCTGAGATTGGAGATTGAGGTTCGAGAGCTTGGTCTGCGGATCTGTCCTGCTGGCAGGGGTGGGGTCACTCAATACGAAGCGAATTGGCCAACGGAATGTTGCCGTTATTGCCTCTCCACGCTATTTAGACGCACAAGATACCCTGCAGAGGTACGCGTAAAGCACAACCAGGAAACAGGAAGTGAATGATGCATGGTACCTCACAAAGAGGAAATCGTATACCATTTGAACAACAATGGATTACTTGCTTCGCCGCATGTCTATTTGCCAATGCCTTGGACACAGAAAACCCAGACTACATTACAAATACACAAGAGAATACGCCAGCCATCCTTCCCAAGTAGACACGCTCTGTTTAGAAGTGAATTGCCTTCGCGTATGTCGCCATTGCCGCTTCCTTGAACGCCTCGGCCAGCGTTGGATGCGCGTGGCAGGTGCGGGCAATATCCTCGCTCGATGCGCCATACTCCAGCGCCAGGGTACCCTCAGCAATCATCTCACCAGCGTTGGGGCCGATGATGTGGATACCGAGCAACCGATCAGTTTCGGGGTCGGCAAGCATTTTGACCATGCCCTCTGTGTCAAGGTTGGTCTTGGCACGGGAGTTGGCGCTGAAGGGGAATGTGCCTACCCGGTACTTGAGACCGGCCTTCTTGAGATCCTGTTCCGACTGTCCAACCCAGGCAACCTCGGGGAACGTGTACATGACCGAGGGAATGCAGCCATAGTTAACGTGTCCGTATCCCTTCTTGATGTACTCCACAACAGCGACAGCCTCCTCCTCGGCTTTGTGAGCCAGCATAGGACCGAAGGTGACATCGCCGACGCAGCGAATGTGGGGGATCTTAGTTCGGTACTCCGAGTCGATGATGACGCGCCCGCGCTCGTCGAGCTCGAGGCCGACGTTCTCGAGTCCAAGACCTCCTGTGTAGGGGCGACGACCGATCGCAACAAGCACCACGTCAGCTTCGAGCTATAATCAGAGTCAATAAGTGATGCGACCAATTGCGAGTGTGTCCAGGCGTGTTGATCCCAAACTGCAACTCACCGTCTCGGGCTTGCCACCCTTGGCCGAGTCAACCTCAAGCTTGACCAGCTCTCCAGACTTGTCTCCGCTGATAACCTTAGTGTTAGTTTTAAAGTTGATGCCCTGCTTCTTCAGGATCTTCTGGGCGGACTTGGCAATCTCGGTGTCCATGCCTGGGCCGCCGATCTGGTCCAGGAACTCAACCACGGTGACCTCGGAACCCAGGCGCGACCAGACGGAAGCCATCTCGAGACCAATGATGCCACCGCCAATGACGACAAACTTCTTGGGAACCTGCTCGAGGGCGATGGCACCAGTGCTGGTAATGACGCGCTTCTCGTCGATCTCGAGGCCAGGGAAGGGGGTGGCCTCGCTGCCGGTGGCAATGAGAATGTTTTTGCCGACGACGCTGGTCTCGCCGCCATCGTTAAGCTGTACTTTCACCGTGTGCTCATCCTGGAACGAACCAGCGCCCTTGATGTACTCGACGCCGTTCTTCTTGAGCAGGAACTCGACGCCTTTTGTCAGACCTGTGACCGACTGCTCCTTTGCCTTCATTAGTTGCTTTAGGTTGAGTTTTACGTTTCCCACCTCGATACCGCGGTGCTTAGAGTCGTGCAGGATCTGGTGGTAGAGATGGGAATTGTTGAGGAGAGATTTTGAGGGAATGCAGCCGACGTTCAAGCAGGTGCCGCCAAGTGTGCCGCGCTTTTCGATACATGTAACCTGCGATAGTTGAGAGGCGCGTCAGTATTCCATTGCCAGAGGCTGTACGGCCTGGGATCGACTTACCTTCATTCCCTCCTGGCCGGCCTTGATGGCGGCGACATATCCGGCTACACCACCTCCGATAATGACGAGATCCTTCTCCTCTACAGGCACCGTCAGTCCACTGGCTCCAATTCCACGGCAGGTGCCCGTGCTGACCTGCTGCCGACGCAAACATCCTGCTCCATCGCGTCGAAGCGACGATCCGCGGCATCCTGCGCGAGACTCAGTAAGAGGAGAGCTATTTTCGGTGACCTGAGAAATGCCTACCCTGACGCCCCGAAAACGGGCCTGGCCACGGTCCGGCCTACTATTCTCTGCGACAGCATCTTAGGAAATCACTGGGCGGAACGCGAGGGAACGAAAGAAACTCAATTGAGCAGAAAAATCCCAGTGCGTGGGCGGATGGAAACCTGGGAGGGATGTCGAGGTTCGCGGTAAGCAAGCGGTCGCGGAGTTGGCAGCTGTTCATTGAAAAAATGTCCCGGCTCTTCAACCGTCGGGAAGCGTCCCAGCCAAGGTCCGTCCTGTCCCGGGATTGGCTGGCGGGTGGGCCTTCCCGTTCAACAGGGGCAAGTTTGGGTCCCATGACCACCAACAACGAAGCCCAGCATCATTTCAACCACCAAACAAATCTCCGTGATACTTTGTAATTAGTCATAGCAGTAGTCGTATTAGGTTTCAAAGGCAACACCCGCCAGTTCCGCGCGATTTTCTGATGTTGCATTATGACGAGTTTGCTATCAAGGAGGCTCGATGGACTTGCGAATCAACTAGAAATGGTCATCCCCGGCTTCGAGCTTGCACTAGGGCGGCTGGGCGGATAGACGGAGATTGATAAAGATAGCCAAGCAACATTTGACCTCTTTTCACCATTTGCACCTCGCAGGGCTTGATGATATTCGTACACTACTGCACCATAATCCAACCTCTGAAAGGTTGTTCGTGTGGTATTCCCCGATTGCTTGGCAACTCTCTGGACTCTTCTGAGCAGAAATCCAAGGGATTAATGTAAAAATATAACGCCTCCAGAGGTTGAAACCCAGGGCCTAAATATCTTTGCTCAATATCTTGCAAAGCGCTCCCCGACTGTTCTCTGTTGATGCAGAACAGACGATCCCTGCACAAAACCCTTGAAGTCAACATTGTGTTTTACAGTCAGCAGCGACAGCTGTATAGCCCTCGGAAACCGTCCTGGAGCAAATCCATTTGGACATTTCCCCAGTTATGAACAGCTCAGCAAGAAAATTCAGGGCCTAAGTATACAATATTTCACGGGTTGAGGTTAAAACCGAACACAGCTAGCTCATCGCTAGTAGGACAACGCGGTCTTTTACTCGCCAAGCCCATGATCTTCAACGAGAACGGCTTCTACAACGGCCTCGGCCGTCTTACCCGCTTCTTTGATAAGTTTGGCCTCCGCCTTGCTACCGGCCAGATCCGTTTTCCGTATTACTTTTCTCAAGAACCACTGCAAACCCCTCGCGAGTTCAGGGGCGTCCATGACGGCCTTGAACACGTTGGCGATGGTAGCTTCAGCTTCGCTGTCCTTGGACAGGCATTCTTGAAGAATGATGATGAGCATAACATGGACAAAATCCTTCGTCTTTGCCTGTAGATATGGCAAATTAAGACACTTTAGAACACCAAGGGAGAGCGTTCCTTCTGCGACCAGTGTTCCAAACATTTTGGCGTTGTTAACTAGTCGTCGTGGAGGGATTTCTTCGCCATCGTCCACGTTGTCTGTGTCCTCGCCGAATATTGACTCGCCTAGCCTCTTGAAAAACTTCCAGAGACTGTTTTGGAAAGACCACTTGATCTTATGGTCGGAGCAGAGCTTCTGGGCGACCATGGTATAATACGGGTTGTAGTGTTGCTCCGCACCAACACACTGCATAATGACAAATGGTATCTCCGTTTTCCGATGTTTGTTGAGACGGAGCTTGTTGATACGGGCGTACGCATCTTCGCAATCACAGGCCAGTGTGATGGCAACGAAGATAGACCGTCTGACATCGGTGTTCATCATCTGCTGTCTGGCGAGTTCTTCGATGTCCGGCCCAGTTTCCATGAGATCATCAGGGAGCCAGTCGTCTTCACCCTCCTCTTCTTCTTGCTCTTGCTCCTGGCGTTTCTTCTCCCTGGCAGAAGGGCCAGCCCAGCTAGCGCCAACCAGCCACCACTTCCCCTTCTTGTCTGATTCTTGAAAATCCTTGAGACCAATGCGTAGCGGCTCTGTCGATTTCAGCTTCCTCGAGTTCAATGTGCCCAGAGTTTTTTTCATGCGTGTGACATGCTCTAACACGATTGCCGAAGCTCCTGATCCAGCTTTCATCTTGTTGTTTTTGAGGTCGTGAATGGTCTCGATCATGAACTTGGTCCTCACACTCAGATTCTGCTCCCCTATGTTGGAGACTGTAGGCTGAATGAGCGTTACAATGTCTTTGAGTACCACTGGGTCATCATGCCGAAGTGCACGGCCCGATATCCTGACTATTCTCAATAACAATTCGGCGTTGAGCTCTGAGAGGTCGGACAAGAGCAGACGAATGTAGTCGAACAATAGTTTGGGTCCTAGAAGCTGGAAGTTGTAGAGTTGTGCGAGAAAAGTGATGAGGTTTGACGTCTCTTTTGATACATCTGGGCGGTTGACTGCTGCCTCATTTGCTGTGTCGTGGTATCTGGCAAATCGCTCGACCAGCTCTTGAACTAGTTGTGCACCGAAATCCATACCGATGACCTTGTATACCGCAGTTGCAAAACCAGCGTTGAGAATGAGTAAAGTGTCAGGCAGTGCGGTTGGTTCGCAAATTTGGATCAGAAGCAAGTCTACCAAGGCCGAGGAAACGTGTTGTCTAGGGTTGTCCCTGTACAGTTTCTCGATGTCGCCAACGACGGTCACGAGGTTGGCATCGGTTACGCGGTTAACAAGGCCTTGTGTTTGTCGGCGAACACGAGCAGCCAGTTCCGCATCTGATCCGGTTTCCTTCCGAAGTGAGGGAGGGACATATTTCGCAGCTGGTTTACCGGTCACTGGCGCAACGTATGGGTTTTCCCGTACTAGTTTAGGTTGTTTTGTGTCGTTTGTACCGTCCTCGGAATCGAACCCTTCAAACTCGCTTTCGTCGTCGACTGACTCCTCACCAGATGACTCGCCGTTTCCGTCGAAACCCTCATCAGAGAATCCCGATTCATCCTCTGGGCCATCAAAGTCCTCCAGCTGCTTCATGTTATCCATGTCATCTGACGTGCCATCGCTCCCATCAGATTCGCCCTCAAGCTCATTATTCCTATATTGTGCTGCCGCGGCCGCCTTCCTCCTTTTGTTGGCCAGCCATTCGTCCGCTTCAGCCTTCCGCTTCTTCCGTTCCTGAACCTCCCTGTCCTCAAAAACCGCATCGATATCAGCCAGAAGGTTGCCCAACCCATCGTCGTTGAAAGACTGGGGGAGCTTCTTTCTCCCCTTGATGCCGAGTTTCCTCTCGAGCTCGGCAATCTCGGCATCATCTTCCGCAAGCTTGTCCCTCATTGCTTTTGGAACGTGCATCTTGTCCGGTGGGGGTTTTGCTCCATCGCTGTTGTCGCCGCTCTCGCTGTCGCCCTCTTCGTCGATTTCTTCGCTACCCTCATCCTCGCTCATTTCCACCTCAATGTCATCCTCCAACACAACATCGTTATCATCCTGGTTGTCTTGTGACAATTGCGGCCGTGCCGTTGTTGCTACAGCTTTTATTCCTCGGGGTGGGGCGGCGCGATTCAATTTCTTCGATTTTCTTTCGATCTTGCGACGTTCCTTCCTCGAATTTGAGGGGCCTCCCTTCCAATCTTGGGTGCCTCTTTTCGAATTTAGCAGGCCATTCTTTGCATTCGAAGGCCCTTCAACGCCCAGCTCCTTGAGAAGTTGCAACGGTAATGCTGGTGTTTTCACCTTGGGTCGAGGCATCTCGAAGATATTGTCAGTCACAGTTCAAGTTGCGGATTGTAATGAGGGCTTAGAAGCTGGGTCGGATTGTCGAACTTTTTAGTGGGGCATCGGACCGCTACACCGACCCCGGCCATAACTACAACAATGCGGGGCAGCGTTCTGACATCGCGGGGGCCCATCTCACTTGACAAACCTCTCACTCACCAACGCCGCCGCTCTCGATGAACTGGTGCGAAATCAAAAAAATGCCACCGATATCACACGATCAAGTAAGTGCACCAAGTCCAATTCTGCGCATCTCATTATCGCCAAAGATGGCCCCCCCAAAAACTGACGCGCAAAAACCAGTTCTTCTCCCAGCTCAATGAGCTCTTCACCCGACGCAAGGGCAAAGACCATGGCGCCATCTACCTCTCCCAGAAACGCTGTATGTTTTCTTTTATGCATATAGTGCCCAGGTTAACCCCTTCCCCCCAGACACACACGGGCAGCCAGCATCCCCCTCCTCAGAATGGGCAGATGAGCCTACACTCTCCGTCAGTCCCATCATCATCCGCGCAACCAACGCCAAGGGCTCTGAGAAGAGGCAAGAAAAGTTGAAGCTCACTACGTTAGTCGAGCCAGGCGAGCTCGACACCTTTTACGCCCGCTACGCCGAGGCGTGCAGGGCGGGGATGGCAGCTCTGAAGCCCCGGGACCGAACGAAGCGGAAGACGAAGGCGAAGAAAAAGAAAGGGGGCGTATGATGTCTATCTCGGAACATCTAGTCTAATTTCGGTTCCCGCTTTGTTGCTGATGATCTAGTTGACTTGGTCGGGGAAAACGGCGTGGAGTTAGGATACGGTTGGGGGTGGGAAAAGTCCAACGCATGATACCTCACCCTTAGCTGCTCAGTCACGAGGCCAGAGCCTCGCTTGTGTCTCAGAAGAGTTCGACTTTCATTCTGGTCATAGAGGAGCGCCCCTACTCAGCACCTGGCGGGCCTGGGTCCTAGATACGTTGCAGCCGGTCAAAGAACCAGGGGAGGGGAAGAGGGAAGCCCACTTTGAGATAGCAGCATAACATAGCCTCTCCGTACCATATCATCGTTTCAGTCGGCCTACCATATCAAACATTAGTCATCTCACGTAGCTCTGGAACCGCTCACCCAGGCCACTTATGATTACCTTTCCTCTGGCCCAGGGTTGCTCTCATCGCGGCATTATCCCCGCTGACACATGAGAGTATGATTACCCCGAGCATATCAGGCGCGAGGGCAATGTGATGCTTAACCACGCTAAAAACTAGTAGGCCCTTTCCACCTATATGGCTAGCTCCCCCAACCTCGCCCGTGTTGTGCACGGTGAGGATGGCTACGTCCGAAGACATCAGATCGACTGTTCATTCCCGATCAAGTGACCCTCGAAGCCTGTAGAAGTGCTCACCATCGCAATAGTTTCCACCACAAGCCTAAAAGAAACGAAAGTACGTAGGCGCCTACACTTGACTAGTCTGACTGATGTGCAGACTACCAGACAGACAGCAGACACATAGGAGCCAGGTGGGAAGGTCAGGCAAACGGTGGATAGACAATCGAAAAGGTCGACAAGTCTTGCTTACTCCGCCTGTGAGATCTGGTCCTCCAAGGGATGCCCCTTACACACGGCCCGCACAGATGCAGGATAGCTCCAAATGGCCCAAGACCGGATGGATCGATGAATGTGTGGAAAGGCCTCGGGAATCCTCGCGGTCTCCCACTATTTTACTCCCGAGTGATCCCTAGCAAGAGGTACTTGCAGATGCAAAGTCATTCACCAGTCAGCCAACATTAGACGGGGCAGAAGCGGGGCGCACATGGAAAGGAACAAGACAAGGATAGGGCAGGCAGGCGGCACGCACGCACGAAACTGATAGCGAGTGCGACCCAGTGACTTGAGAGAGTGAGTTTGAGGACTGTATTCTGCATTTTGGCAACCAACCAACCGACCGGTGGAGGTACAGTACGTAAAAGCCATCCCACGCCGGTCAAGTGAGGCAGCCGGTCAGCCATAACTGCAGCGTATGCGCCTGCCCGGACTGCATGTTGGGGGTCTTGTGGCTGGGCAACCTGCTTTGTTTGTCCCCGCCTCCCACACCCCCGTCGAGATAGCAGCGCCTGGTAGCGCCTACTATGGCAGCCCGTGGCAAGCTTTTATGCCACTATTGCAAAGCTGCAACCGCCGGTTGAAAGCCGCCCAAACCGAAACCGCGCCGAAGAGGGGTATCAAACGGTATCCGATGAAGCCACCCAATGGCAAATCCGTGCGCCAGAAACACGCCTACCGAAACGCCGGAAAGTGTCCTACGCCTTGCCTTTGCAACTCACGAAACGCGCCAACCAGGATGGCAGGCTCCGACCTCACGCAATAACACCAGCAGCACGAACACCACTTCCCGAAGCCTGTCCTTCACGACGCTGCCTTAAAAGGAACAATCAGATGCTATTCGAGTGTACATTCTAGGGAAAAGCCGTCCAATTTTTTCCTCCAAGAGATATCGCTGACGCGATACGCCCGAAAGGTATGTCGAGGCGAAACTTTTGGGTTCGTAGGCTCGCGCCGATAATCGAAAATCAACGAGTCACTGTGGTCATCCCTCGATTCCCGCCGATCCAGAACCATCCTCCCTGAGCAAAGTGCTCAGCCAAATTACAACTGGGCATGGTGAGCCTAGCATCGTTCGTCTCGCTGAATCCCCAAGGTAGTTTGGGGTTGGTAACTTCGCATCGAGGTGTTGGGTTTTGTCCGGAACAAAAAGCAAAGAAATCATCGTGACTGCAAAATGAAAACCAGAAGACCTCAAGAAAAACCTCCCGAATACAGTGTGCACCGATCTGCTGCCGAAAATAGAAAAACCGAGCTCCCGGATCATTCTATCTCGAGCGAGAGTATGTTGCCGCCTTGAAAGGCGAGTACGTCATCCAAATGTATGCGTCGCCAGCTACATGATCTGATCCTGGGTCAAGCCGCCATGGATATCCGTATCCATACTGTCGCCAGTACCAGGGGTGATGTACTTGACGAAGCTAAGGCCAAGGGGGCGGCCTCCGTACTGGTAACTCTGGAACTTGGTGATCGCTGTCTCGGCGGTCTCGGCGGAGTCGAAACGCACAACTCCGGTGCCGCGAGAGCGACCACTGGGCTCGTACTGGATTTCGGCTTGCTCGACTTTGCCGATGGTTGAGAAGAGCTCAACGAGGTCATCGTTGCTGGTGGACCAGGGCAGCTATAATCATGTTAGTTAGTGGGAGAGGTACAAGTTCATGATACTCACGTTGCGGACATAGATGGTCTCGCATCTCTCAGTTCCAGATGTAGCGTAGTCAGTGAAGGGGTTAGGCGGCGCTGAGGAAGCACCTCCATCAAAGCCACTTCCACCGCCTCCGCCGAATCCACCGCGGCCACCACCGTAGCCACCGAAGCCGCCGCGACCTCCACCGAAGCCGCCACGTCCACCATAGCCACCTCCGAAGGCTCCACGCCCGCCTCCAAAGCCGCCACGGTAACCTCCACCCATGGTGTTGCCAGCGAAGCGGTCTTCGCGGACTTCGAGCAGACGACCCTGCCAATCGTAGCCATTGAACTGCTGAATGGCATTTCTGGCATCGTCAGGAGTTTCAAAGACTACTATGCCTGAGCCCTTAGGACGGCCGTCTTGACCAAGATGAACATCGGCGCGAATAACACCTCCTGCACGAGCTGATACGATTAGTCTGCGAGCCATGTCCTCCTGGCGATAGAAAAGGGTGAGTCCTGCTTACCGGCCTGGCGGAACAAGTCCTTCAAGTCTTGCCAACCTGCGGTGTAAGGGAGCTATGAGATTTTTGTCAATGCAGTGCTCCCAGCAGAAAAACGGAGAGTGGGAGGGGGTGATGTGACAAACGTTAGAGACGTAGATCTGACGGCCTCCGCCACCAGCACCAGGACCACCGGCCATAGCAGGGTTGAATCCGGGTCCAGCGCCATGGCCACCGTAGCCACCAGGGGCGCCTCCGCCCATGCCTCCGGCAAAGCCGCCACGGCCTCCGCCACCAGGGGGACCAAAGCGAGGTTCAGCCTCGCGGTCCTGCTGCACGTTAATCATCTGCACACAGTTTTCTCGATACCGAGACTTGCCTCGCGGACGTAGACGAGTCGACCCATTAAGTTCTGGTTGCTGAGCGTCGCAACGGCGTGTTGGGCTTGCTCCCTTGTCGCATATTCCACAATTCTAGGGCAGGGTCAGCATGAAAAGCATAATCAGTACGCATCAGTTGGACTTACCCGCATCCCTACAATATCCGCGGACAGAGTCCCACACCCGTCAATCCAACAATCCATCAAGCAACCGAGAAAAGGGAACCACAAAAGAACCAGCCGAAATCACTCGTAGAAGCCCACCTTCGACATCCCATTAGGAAGCAGTAAAACATCTGCATAAAGCACTTCTCCCGCTGAAAATTTCGTGTATTAGCACACGTAGTTTTGAGCAGCCAGCACAGCTGACATACCTTGTCTCATGAAATCTTTGAGATGGTGCCATTTGACGTCGTAGGATAGGTTGCCGACGTAGACGCGGCGGTCTTGCTGCGAGGTCTCGCGAATGTTATTCATAACTTGTTCTCTATGGGCAGCACGATCTTCGAAGGATCTAGGTGGCGCTCCGCCGTATCCCGAACCAGGTCCTCCAGCAGGTGCACCCTGGCCAGTCATGGGAGTCCGGCTTCTTCTGCGGTGTCGGCTCCGCGAACGATCGCGAGGCGAATATGATCGACGAGCGTTAGGGCTGCGCGAGCGTCCACGACGAGGAGAGCGCGATCTCTCACGCTGGGTGACTCGTCAGTATTTGCAGAAATTTGGCGAGGTGCGTTTTGCGAAGGGCTGCTCTACTGCCGCTTCGAGAACAAAGCCAGCTGAATTCCATCCGAGGTCACTCGCTCCCGCTCCTCGGCGGGGTAGTCTGTCATCACCAAACTTCGACAATACCATCCAGTAATGTCTCAGCGGAGTGGTTCGAGCTTACTCTCTCGCTACAGTAGGAACGGAAAGCCAAGTTACTTGGATGACAGGCGATCTTACTGCCACGAACCGAGAGGGTCTCTACGATCTGCGGGACTAGAGATCGGCCCATAGGTAGATGGATCAGGCAGGGGGAGGTGGGGAGATCCAAGTGGAGGTCAATCTGCCATGTGGGCAAGATCTGAAGAGGGTATATTGACTTACTGGGCGATAGGTATCTCCTGAGTCGGCTGTGGTTGAACCGAGTTAGAAATTGTTCCGGTTGGAAATGGTGCCTTGCGAGGAGCAACAGAAGAAAGAGAATATTGGAGAGGCAGAGGGGAGTAATTGATGTTGACGGGAAGTCAACGAGAAAAAGCAAGCACTTGGGGGTGTTGCGGGGGTGGTTGTGAGATCGAGGTGGATCAGAATGGGAAATCTGTGCAGGGAGGAGACGAGGGGGGTTCTGATTGTGTATATGTGTGCGGCATGTGCGAGGCAAGGCGGTGCAGGCCAGAGGGACGCAAGGCACTGCAGGCCAGAGTGCAGCTCCGTGGATGGGGGGTGGACGGGGGGTAGGCAGAGCAGCTGGGTTGGAGGAATCACCAGAAACCCGTGTCTGCTTTTGGTTCTGCTTGATGTGGGCTGGACTGGGGGGGTTACAAGCGGTGGTAACACGTCGAGGGTGTATGTAGCTTGGGGTAGGTAGTGCTCACGATCACGGTAGTGGTAGAATGGTGGTTGCGTGAAAGGGTGTCTCAGACGCGGAGGGGTGGCGACTGGACTCTTGATACTGGCGTGGCCGAGGGAGACACGCCGTCGTGCGGTGATAGGCGGAAGGAGATAGGTTGGTCCTGCTCGCTTTGGAGCGGGGGAGATGAGGATTTGGGGAATTTGATGATTTTGAACGGCGAATTCCAGGCGGGTGAGGGAACTCCCAGATGCGCGATGTTTGACGAGAAGAGAGGAAAAAAAAGCAACTTACCCATTGCCATAAAGGTGCCGTAAAATTTTCAAGTCAACTTAGCCGCTTGATGGAGGGAAATTTTTTTGTCAGCGCGACGATTGGATGCTGAGGTGACTCTTCGGCGTCTGCAACTACTGGTGAAATGCGGCCAGGTACACTGCGACTCTCGCGCAACAGACCACAGAACGCGGGCAGCTTGGGGGACTGGGATTATCGGCGAGCGTCCGGTCAGTTGGGCAGGCGTGCGTCCGTCTGCGGTGAGTCTGGAGGGTGGGCTGCACGTCCGAAACAAACGGGGGTCTTCTCTGGCTTGAGCGACGCGACCAGAAGGTGGTCAACGAACAAAATCCAAGTCGGTACAACCGGAGAGGAGGTCAGGGACGGTCAGCACCAAAAGAAATTTTCGTCGATACGTCTGACAGACAGGCCAACCACCCAGCAGGCGGGATGTCCACTCGGGTGAGAACGAACGTGGATTGGTCGGGCACACGTCACGACCAAGCCGGGGTGATCAACGCTGTGGACTGGCAAGGCCGCAGAATGCAGAAACGCGCGTGTGTGTGTGGTGTGGTGAATGTGTGATTGTGTGTGTTGGGCGATCGAGATGCCGCAAGGATTCGAGGTTGACTGTGGAGTCCTTGGCAGCGCGGTGGAGGCCGCAAAAATGGGTGCTTCGGGACAGGAGGGGACTGGAGAAGGCGCGAGAGAATTGGAGTTTGGGGGCGTCGGTGTGTGCAGGAAAACGTCGAGTGCGCTGCAAGAAGGGCACGCAGATCGGCGAATTTCAGTTGTCGCGTCTCTGTCGGCCAGCCAAATCTTAGGTGAAGGGAACAGTCGCGCGAGACGGGGCGAATACGGAGAGTCAAATGCGGGAGGCTCCGTCAGTAGTGGATGGTTCAGGTGGAGCCTGCTACGACTACACGCGCTCCACAGTTCATCAGTCTATCAACTTTACACCTCAAGTTGGCCGACATCTACGTCCAAAGACCCTTTTCTCTACGACACGGTGATTTTTATCCAACAAACTGAAAAAAAGAGACGCCGTTGCGAGAACAAAGAGCTGAGTTCACCGTCAATGTCTTATGCAAACCTCCACACAAACCGCAACCCGCCCGCGGCATACAAGAAAATGAAATCAGCAAATTGCCCAGCTCTGCAAGGATACCCGCAATCTGTGCCTCAGGCCGGACGCGCGAATCAGAGCCTTGGGACAATTCAAACCAACGAGCCTCGTAATGCGGTCATACTCAAGCTTGCATCGTTGAGCCCACAAGGCTGTGGAAAACGGCGACTCCGTTTTGACGCATAAGGGAGTCCAAAGGTGGGGAAAACGAGGGCAGGTCAGAATTTTCCCTTCCTCTCTGAGACGGATGTGCAGCAGCCTCGTGGTTCGACAGGCCCAGCACGCACGGATCAATCTCCATTTGCAGAGAGACCAGACAGGGCAGGCCCTGTCTCGGTGGGCTGAAGAGGCGATACCCACCGAGCATGGGGGAGATGCTACACTGCCGGGGGACGACAGTTGTTGAGGGTGTTAGTCTGAGCGCTCTTTCTGCCGCCTGCGGCTTTCCCAAAGCTGCGTGAATTTACCGCGGGCCATATCGGCGGCCCAGGCATTGCATCCCGTCGTGCATTCACCGGGAAAGCATTTACGCAGGTCTAAAGTTAGCGCAGAAGCCCCCTACCCCCTCCCTTTAACGGGCCTGGGCTGACCCAGGGAAACGGGGGGGCCAACAGTGGCATGTCTGCATCTCGGCGCATCATGAGAGCAGCGCCAACTTCTGCTGTGTCGTCAATGGCTCGCCCGGTCTGCCTATCGCTGTCGAGTATTCGAACACAGCAAAAAAGGGAATTGGGGTTGGATTAACGTGCAGATGGACAAGGGGGGGGGTTGACCTTCCCGCCCGTCCCTCCAGTGCAGGCGCCTGCTGCCCAACAAAGCGCTACTGAAGGTGACTTGTTGTTGTGAGTGTGAGTGTGTGACTCTGGGAGTCTTTTTGACAGGGTGCCCCCAACAAACGCCGATACAGCTTCTTAGCAGAGACAGAGCACGACATCCAAGTATTACCTTGTACTGCCTTGTCCATATCCCGTCTTGTTTCTTGTACGCTGAGTTATCAGTCTCGCCGTATCCCTACAGCCGGGCGGGGGTTCTGTCGCGGGAGGCTAGCAGTTACCTGCAGTACTTCTGAAATGCGGAAACACGGTGGTACAAATAGACTCAGATTTCCCACACACAGACCCGGCCTGCCAATGTCTTCAACCCGTGCCACATGGGGAGGGTTGTCCAAGGCACCATCCTTGTGATGGCATCATTGAATGGCCTAGTTAGCTGGCGCTGGTGTGTGTAGATTCTCACGGTGCAAAGCGTAAGCAAGCGTTTGGCCTGGAGACAAAGATCTGCCCGCAACTCCCGAAGGAGCCGTAGATGCCGTGTACCGGGCTATGCTTCCAGCGCGGCAAGAGGACAGACCTGGTACTGTGCTGCCGTGTGTGTGTCCCACCACAAGATTCAGGGCTGAACCCCTCGGTGGGGAGATGAACACGTCAAGGTGTGTAGGAGGGTGACATAACAGCATTTGAGCCTTGCCTGTTTCCCTGGTCAAAAGCCTTTCTAGTGGGCAGACAAACTGCTAGGGAGCGCTGATTTGTCCTCTCGAACGAATTGCGGCTTGGTCACACAGCATATGTAATGCGGCACACGGGGGCAAGTGATATCCAATCCGGTGCCTCTGTTGCTCTCTGCGTCCCTAAAAGGGCTTGAACAGCGTGTTATGCCTCCAAACGGGCACATTTCGGGTTCAACCACTGGCCGGCTCTTGTTGAGAGTGCGGTCAGAACCTGCTTACCATGGAACCGACGCCTCCGCCGATAAGGGGCTTGCATGAGCGAGACGAAAACGCGGCCGAGGTGCGTTGGACAGTGTCCTCCAGCGACAAGCCGAGATGGACAAACACAAATCGGTCGTGACATTTCCCCCCTAGCCAACCAATCAGAACGTGGGAAGCAGCCAGCCAATGCAAGCCTGGAAGGTCGGCTAACCGTAGGAGAGAAAGACCTCACGCACAGGCGCCACGAAGCAGACGGTGTCGGTCATGACAGACAGCACCTTTGGCCAGGTATGTGTGCCGTGCAAGAGTATAAGCAGAAAAAGGCGCCATGTGAAATCCGAAGGAGCATGACAAGACGCCGGCAAGACCTGAACCAGCCGCTTCGGCAGCGGAGATGTGTCTTTGAGTGGAGCGGGCCGGGGGTTGAATCCGAGCGGAGGGCAGACCGAATGGTCAGTCTCGGGTTGCAGCCACGGGGATTCCGTCACAAAGAGCGCAATCTTTTCGCGCGCCTGCAGCTGACGTTGGAATGGTCATATGGCCTACAAGGAGCCGCCGCCTAGGAAGTGCTGTCATGCGTGATGGTCAAGAACTGGGGCAGAGTCTTCCGAGCCGAGAGCCCTAGGGACTAGCGGCTGGTAGGCGTGATGAGGGACCATTCTTGGGGATCTAGGTCAATCGATCGGTACAGATAAGTCCTCATAAAAAATAGACGTGCCTCGAGACCGACCTCTGTTGGTACAGAAGCAAAGACTGCGGGGTTCTGCGTGTGCAATGCCGCAGCAGCAGAGTCCCTTCTTCTTCCTCCCCCTCCTCCTCCTCCTCCTCCTCCTCCTCCATCATCTGCATATGTGGGGAGAGGATAGACTGAGGGGCTAGTGTAGCTTGATTGCGGGGGTCTTTTTGGCGAGTGAATCTGGTGGCATCAAGCCCCTTCCAACCCATCCCAGTTTTCCCCGACCAGACCCGAGCCCTTTCTGGTTTTGACTGCTAATATCACATCTGGGTCCATGTGTGCTTGCATTAGCTTCCTTGCTGCATCTGGAGCTGCGTGTGGATTCGTGATAATTACCCGCAACTGATCTTGGCCTGGGCATTCATTCCCATTTCCACGGCGGACGACTTGCCATTCGTTTCGCCGTGTCCGCCCCTACACTACCTTCCTTCGCTTGAGTTCAACAAATGCAGACACCCCCGAGGGCACAAGGTTTGGCTCTGCGAATGAATGAGACAAGGGGGTTGCGCATCTGTAGGTCTCGGAGTCGACAGAGACGGCAGCGAATGAGGAACGCAAAAAGGCAATGCAAGGCAAGTGCCGTTTCTGCAACTCCTTATTCCCCCTCACCCGAGAAAAAAATTTGCCCCTCATCACATCGTGGAGCTGCGTCCGGTTCGTCCGGTCCGTTCTTTGGTGCGTCGTACTTTCCATTTTTGTCTCTTGCCGCATTTCTGCTCCTGGTCACTGGGAGAAGGTTGCGCCGGTTCACCCTTGGCATGAAAAGTACCTTTTTGGCGACGACCGCAGAGCATCCCTCCCTAGACGCTTCAGAGTGCTTAGGAGGAGGAAGACGCGGGACGGGGCACCGCGGCAGCATTCCGTATCGTGCCGGGACCAGGTATCCCGATCCAGTGGAGACGCAGCGTAACCCTCCTCCCCCGAACGAGTTTAGCGACCGACAGTGTCGATCTCTGAAAGCAATTGATATTGCGTCAAGGTTTTTTCTCGACGCCAGAAAACCCGTTGTGCCTAATTGGCCCTTTCCGGCCCCCCACTCTTCATGCAATAACGAACAGTTGGGAGAATCCAACAGATAATGCTGCCCGCAGCTCCCCGTTCGGCCAGTCTCGGCACCGCCGCCGCCCGGCGAGCTCTACTTGTCCTCTCGGGTCCGGCAGCTGCATCTGGCCTCCGACCGCTACAAACCCCCGGCATTCCATCTTCTTCTCCCCGAAACCGAACCCGAGCCAGAATCGGAATCTCCTCATCCGCATTTACGTCGACGTCCGCGGCGGCAAGACGAAGTCCTTGCCCCAGCCCTACCCCGAGCCACACCTCCTTTCGACTCTACCATTCCACCACCCACCCACCTCCACCAGGCCCCTTCACCCAGACCGAATCCTCCATTCTCTCCGCCGCCTACCAATACGTCCCAACTCATGGCTTCACCGCGGAAGCGCTCGCCCTCGGCGCCCGCTCCGCCGGCTACCTCGACATCAGCGCGACCGTGATTCCCGACGGACACTTCAGCTTGATTCGCTGGCACCTGGTGACGCAGCGGCTGGGGTTAGCAGGCAAGAAGGCGGCACTGTTTGCGTCTGAGAACGAAAATGCCGATGGGCAAGGGGAGGTGGCACGACGGGTTGAGGCGCTGACTTGGGAGAGGTTGATGGGGAATCGGGAGGTGATTGAATGGTGGCAGGAGGTGAGTTTTGTTCTTCGTCAGAAGGGCAGGATCTTAAGGTGGATGAGTTTTTAACAAGTCGTGGATTATAGGCACTTGCGGTCATGGCGCAACCGAGACATGTCCCGGAGTCGGTGAAGGAGTTGGCGCTGCTGGTGGATGAGATATGGTATCTGGCGGGGGATGTCGCGGTAGATCCCACGTGGTATACTAAACGGGCATCTCTGTCGGCGATATACGCCGCAGCAGAGCTGTTCATGACCAATGACCGGTCGCGTGAATTCAGCGAGACGCGCGAGTTCCTGAGACGGAGACTTGATGAAACGAACGAGATTGGGCATGCCACCCGTTCAGTACGCGAATGGCTCAGCTTCACGGCCAACGCTGGCATCAATGTGTTGAGAAGTAAGGGGATGCCCATCTAGATGGACTCTTCTCAACAGATTTTGATACTTGTATATTAGTGTTCCGCCAACCCAATGTCGTGTAAGTGTAGAACACGCTCAGGATAGACGCCTGTCATATCCCAGCCACGAGGCCAATCTCTCTAAACATCAAATTTTCCTCAAACAAACGCTTATTCCGCACGGCCTAGTACCCCCCCCCCCCCTTCTCCAACCATGACTCATGGAGACAAAACCAAAACATTCAATCGGACATTCAGCGCGAGATCGAACAAAATATCTTGTAATGCTCTTAGTGATCAGCAAGGACCCGTTGACGCGGATCGGTGAGCCTGTTTGCAAGGTTAGACCGCAGCTCCGAAAAATGGGACGAAACGGTACATACCTAATGATCTTTACATCCTTGTCTAGCGTGTTGCGACCTTCAATTGCGTTAGGTGTGATGAATATATATTGCCTGTTGACGGAGCGGCGGGCAGCAGTGATCTAGAATGAATTAGTGGCTTTCCTATTCTCAGTGCTACTGTGCAGAAAGGGTCACCAACCAGCATGTTCGTACTAATGGCGCGGTTGACATTGTCCATGAAGACATCAAACTCATCTAAACATCTCAAGGGAGATCCCATAGCTTCCCATATGGAAAGCAGCAGACAGATGGATGAGAACGATTTCTCGCCACCAGAGAGAGTCTTCGTACTCCGTCCCGAAGCCCTCTTCTCGGTCTTGTCCGGCTCCACCTGAAGGTCCAAATACTTTTTCTGGTGGTCAAACAGCAGCTTCCCTCTGAAACCACGCTCCGACAAGAGATACTGGAAGTTACAACGAGATTGTGCCGAGATGAAGCGCTGGAACAATCTCCACCGATGAAGACGTAACGCCAGCGTTTGCTTAAGGCCTTGGTTTACGGCCACAATTGACTGAAGATCGGCCACGGCCCTATCGCGCTCTTTGGCGGCGTTGAGAACAAGATTATTGACTTCGGTCTCTGACATGCCATACCGCTTGTCCTCGGCCTTGAGGCGAGCAGTCAGCACATTATACTGCGATTCAAGGGACTCATGCGTTTCTCCGTCCGGAATAGCCACCCGAGTGTGGTGCACTGTCTGGGCTTGGACGATCCACTCCTGGACTCTTGCAGCACATCTTTCGACGGAGCCCTGTAACCGCTCTCTGTCCCTCCTGAACTGCTCCAAGGATTCTTCCAGGGCGTTAACCTCGCTGAGGGTGAAGCGACGCGTATCTTCGTAACGTTTTTTCCTGTCCTCGAGTTTGACAATGCGGGCCTTGGCTTCATCGACAGCCTGCCTTGCAGCCCTCAGGCTCTTCTGACGATCTTCGCAGACTGCGTTCTTTGCCTGCTTAGCCTGCGCAATCGCGGCGAATTGTCGACCTTCGTGCCCCCGAGTAACTTCGAGCTCCTCACGTTGTTCTTGCAGACCTCGCAATCGACCGTCTACGCCTTCGAACTGGTCGAGTTCCTCCTCGATCCGTATGGTGGCAGCCTCTGCATGTCTCAGCTTTGCGGTGAGGGATTCCAAATCACCCCTCTGCTTGGCCCGTCCGGTCTTACACTTCTGAACCTCTTGAGTAGCGAGTCGTCGTTCTTGGTCGGCCGCTTTGAGTTCCGCGTCAATCTGGTTGAGTCGTTCCCGCAAGACGGCAATATGTGAACCCGTATCACCCTTCATACGGGGCTTCTGGGCTCTCGAACCCCGCGATTGAATGGGTGTTGTTGTTAGGCCTCCGTTGTTGTTCGAAAGTCGGAAACCGGCTGCCCTGTTGCCATCCTGGAAGCATATTGCGGCTTTCACGTTCTGCGGCGGCGCATCTCTAAACACAATATCCTGTGCCCTAGTGCGCTCTGGGACTAGAATGATTTGCTCGATCATGTGTGATATGACGAGCTGGTCTCTGATCAATACGTTGTCAAACTTCAAGACGCGGAGGATTGTATCGAAAGACTCATCGGGCTCCTTCGCCCGAAGATCGAGCGGGTTGCGCAGAGGACAGAGAAGGATCGTCGTGTCTCTCATCGCCAGTTGTTTCATCATGTGCTGCAAAAGCTTAGAGTCTTGCTGGTTTGTGACTAGGAAAGCATTTAGCGTCTTGCCAAATGTTTGTTCAAGAATGCTCGACCATTCGGGCTTGAGAAGGCTGATGTGCACTCCGAGAGGACCAATCGGCTTCTGGCGAAACCCGTTCTCTCTCTCGATCCTTTGAACAAGTGAAGGAACCTGGGCCTCGTAGGCGTCGTACAGGGAGCGTTGACCTTGTTGGAGCTGTTTGATCTGCTCCTCTACCCCGGACCTCTTTTGTCGAATGCCCTTGAGCTCCATTCCTTTTGCCTTCTCCTTTTCGACGGCCTCTTCATACGCTGCCTTAAGCCCAGGCTCACTGGACTTCACCAGCTCGATCTGTTTTTCCAAGTCCTGGACCTTGGTCCTCGCCGTCTCCAACTCGCGCAGCTTCAAAGAGTGAGTCTCGCCGTTTGCCTTCTCAAGTCGTTCTTGCTCGGCAGCGATCTTTGCGTCGAGTATCTTGATTTTTTCAGTCGCGCCGCTGAATCGATTCTGTGCATCTCGCTCCTCAGAAAGAATCTTCTCCAATTCAGCCCTGGCCAATTGGCGAGCCTCGCGAGCCTGCTCGAAACCTTCCTCCGCCTTTGACACTTCGTCAGTGACCGTCTCAATGGCCTCGGTGGCGCGTGCAATTTTCTCATCTTCGTGCTGGAGACTTCTGCGTTTCTCTTCAACGTTTGCCTCGGCCTGGAGTACCTTGTTGTTCGCCTCTGCAAGCACTTGGGTACGTTTCTCTAGCTCGCGCTCCTGCTCGTTCACTTGACACCAGGCTAGCTGGTTCCGTAGGGTCTTGTGCTTTTCTCGTATTTGCCGATTGCCCTCGATAGCTTCTTTCTTCCGTTTGGCGGCGTCCAGAGCATTCTCTGCGAGCTTCACCCGCTCCTCTTGGTCCGGAACTTTGGCAATCATATGATCCAGGTTCTCCTTGATCAGGCGATAATCATTGTCCAGTTGCTGCAGCTGGACACCTTCGATGAAAAACTTGTATTTCTGGGCCTTAGTAGAAGCGTTCAAGAATTGCCGGGCGTTATCTTGAGAGAGCACGTTCAACGGATTATCAACTTGGAGGGCGAAGTACTCGACAATGTCCTCGATCTCCTGTCTCTTGGAAGAAATAATCTGGCCAGTCTCGGTTTTGACCTTGAAACCGCTGCTCCCCGTTTTGGAGAAGTGGCGTTCTACAAGGATGGAATCTCCGTAAATGTCGTGTTTGTAGGCATCAGCTCCCTGGTTCTTGATCTTGACGGAAAGTACGGCGCGCTCGGAACCCTCCTTGACGAAACTCTTGAGGCTTCCACCCCGGTTAGTTGAGCTTGCCTTGCCACCAAGGCAGAGGGTGATGGCGGTGAGGATCGCGCTCTTCCCGCTCCCGTTTTCGCCGACGATGAAGTTGAGAAGAGGACCCAACTCGCAGTGAAGCCGCTGATGACACATGAAATTTACGCAGGTTATGCTTTGAATGATGCCATTGTCGGCAATTGCGTTGTCGCCAAGCCTGTTGGGTCGAAACCGGAGTCTCTGCGTTGCACGTTGGTCATCCTCCACTTCGTGCAGCAGGTGTTCAAAGTTTCCATCTCTCAAATCGTCGTACTGAGTACGTGGAGGGGATGATGGGAGCATGTCTTCGTGTGGTTTGTGGGGCTCTTCCTCCTCATGGTCGTCCGAAGAACCTGGAGCGTCATCGTGAATTCGCCTGCGGGCTTCTTTCGCAGATTCTATCTCCGAAATCCGTGCTCGTTTGCGCTGTTGAAATAGAATATTAGTACGCCACTACAAATTATAGAAGGGTAAGAGACATCTGCAGGGTAGGGGGGGGGAACGAACGTTATCGGAGCGAAGACTCGAATGGGTTTCTCGTGTCTCGAAAACTTCTTCATTATCTGTCACGGTGACTCTAGGTCGTTTTCTTGAGGACTCAGCCTCAGCGTGGAGCCTCCCGGGCATCTCGAGACGTTGTGGCCGAAGGCCGTGGAACGCGCCGGCAGACGAGCTGGCAGAGTGTACACAATGTGTAATGATGTCTATCAAAGACAAGGAACCGCAAGTATCCGCAAGTATCCGCAAGAGGGCCAGGTTTTTGTTGGCAAAGGGCAAGAGCGCGCGCCAGCCAAAAGCTAGTTATGGACGCGTCAAATCCACTAAAACTTGTTTGCTAGTGTGTGCTGCCCCGCCTGTCCACCTGACCAGGCTTGCCTGTGATAACCCGACGAGATGGTTCTGCTGGCGGCTTGGCAACTCCACAAGCAGGGGTGCCCCACCATTACATCCAAAACTTTCAACCCCGCCTGTAAAGTACATATCAAGTTATCAACGAAGACGAGACCAGAAATCGAAGATCGGGACGCAGTGGATGAGCACATGAAGTCCAAGCAGGCATCCAGCTTTGAGAAATCGGGTTCGCGTCCGTTATTGAAAATCACTGACGAGCTAGCCCAGAAACAAAATCTTTGCCTAATACGGAGACTTTCCCTTCACCCAATTTCGTGACGATTTGCACCTCAGCCAGGAACGATGGACGTCCCAGTTGAGCCTCGTCCGGGGGATGAAGATTTCGATGGTTTCCGCATGAGACTTCCGGAGGATTGCGTTGAATACATGATCTTTGCCGCTAGCGATAAAAGCCTCGGGAAACTGGAGACAGTCCGGAAGGCAGCCGTCGAACAGGCAACTAAGCTTACGAGGGACTACATCTGGCAGCGAGAAGAGTTCAAATTAGAAACGAAAATCCAAAGCGGTATGTAGGCTCTCAGCACAACGTTTCAGCGGCAGCTGTTGGTAGACTTTTGCACTCGTTGCGAGCCTGCTCTAACCAGTGGCAGGGCTATCGTACCTCCGGGGCATAACTAATTTTGGCGACAACGTTGAGGACGAGTGGTTGATAGTTTACCTGCTCTGGGAGATCAGTAAAGCATTCCCGCAGCTTTGGGTTCGTGTGTCCGATAGCGATGGGGAGTTTCTCCTCATAGAGGCCGCAAAAGTCCTTCCAAAGTGGCTAAGTCCTGAAAACGACACGAACCGCGTCTGGATCCACCAAGGCCAGCTGCGCATTATCCCCCTTGGGGGGGAAGCAGGAGACCCAGGACCAAAGGCACTGTCTCTGAAAGATGCAATTGCCATTATCACCTCAGCACCAGATACACTCATACACTCAACTTTCATTGAAGCCGAGGCATTCTACAGACTTGAGAAATACCCAGCACAGATCAAAGAGTCTGTCCACCATGCTCTAATCACAGTACCACGAAAGTTGGCCTATATCCTCAACAAGAGACCCAAAGCAATATCTCCCGCCACCGAAGCCTTCTACCTCCGCGATCCCCTCTCTCTGCGACCCATCCTATCCCCCTCGAGCACCCTCACATTCCCAGCCAAGGACCTGGTCACAATCAGCGTCCTCTTTACCAAGGTTCTCTACGCCCAGTTGAAATCCCAAAAATTCGACCCCCCACCAGCGTGGAGTACTCTTCTCCAACAAGCCGAGGTGGATGCCGCCTCGGGTGCCCCTGACTCCGTCAAGAAGCTCGCCCAGCTCGAGCTAGGCATGAAAGTTACCACCGGCTTTGAGATTCTCGCCAAGGACGCCAACAGACACAACAACCGTGTTGCTCGCGAGGTAGCCCTCCTCCTAGAAGATCTCGAAGAGGATGGGGAGGTGGCGCTCCCATCTGACAACGAAATCAAGAGATGGCCAGGCGTTGACCTTGAAGACGACGACTCGTGGATGGATATTGACTTCGCCGATTTCGAAAGGGAACTCGACGGGAAGAATGACCCTTCATCCAAGACAAGAGCAACCGGCGTTGGCTTCGGCGACGCTGCCGCTCAGGCAGACCTGCGAAAGATTGTGTCACGCTTTGAGGCGTTTTTAAACGATGAAGATGCCGGTGTAGAGGGCGCCGAGTTGGACGAGATGGATGAGGACGATGATGAAGACGACGACTCACAGGACAGCCAACCAAGCGAAGACGAGGATCAAGATGTCAGTTTCGACGAGGAACAGTTCTCCAAAATGATGCGGGAGATGATGGGACTGCCCGGTGAAGACGTCTCCTGGGCTGAAGGCAAAGAGCCAGCCACCGTGAAGCAAGCGATCCAAGCCGGGGGAAACAGCAAAGATGTTGAGCGGGGTGAAGAAGAGGAAATAGAAGATGAAGACGAGGAGATTCGTAAGCTGATGGTGCAAATGGAATCCGAACTCAATAGTCTGGGCGCCCTAGAACTTGAACCACCCTCCAAAAATGTCGCAGTTAAGTCAGCAGTAGGGTCTAAAGATAAAGGAGAACCATCGACCAAGGGCAAAGAAATGGATGACGAAATAGAGAGTGACGAAGAGGTTGCCATTGACTACAACCTAGCCAAGAATCTTCTCGAGAGCTTCAAGAGTCAGGCAGGAATGGCTGGCCCGGCAGGGAACCTTCTTAGCTTGATGGGGATGAGTCTGCCTCGTGACGAGGGGGGCTCGGACGAGGAGTGAAGGGATCGGATGAGGTTATCGCGGTCCAATATCACACCCGCGGATGAGGATGACCGGTGCATGGGCAGTCAGGGGATGAACACATGGGATTGGCCAATCTGGTATCTTCAGTCTCCTCCGTTGGACTAACGCCATGTTTCCTACCTACCCTATACAATGCAACCCTTTACAGACCAGGAAAGCCCTGCCCCCGTTCCCTGCCATACCATTCCATACTCGAATCAACACTTCAGCCGTCTATGATCGTCCGCCATCATCCCCCTTAAGCCTCTTCGCCGGCGACATCTCCCCACTTGGCCTTTTATGACTCCGTTTCGGATCATCCGCCACGTCTGCCAGCTTGGCCAGCACCTCATTCAACCGCTTCCTCGCTGCCAGCTCCCTCTTGCTGCTATCGACTCTCGGCCTGTAAAACTCCCTGACGATACACACTAGAGCGTGGTACATTTGGTACAACATCAGTCGGACTCCCGCGCTAGACAAGTCGTCAATAACGTCCCTGCTGAAGCGAAGTGCACCAGCAGCCAAGCCCATTGAAGACGTTCCATTGAACCCTTCGAGGAACGACTCCGACGGACCGTCGCTGAAGGTGCTGGCCATCAGTGGATCACCAAATAGACTGTTGCTCCAATCTTGTAGTCCACTAACCACCCAGTCCACCTTGCCCCCTTCGCACTGCCTTTGTTCAACAAGCACGTTCACTTCATCACCACCATCCACGACCACCAGTCTCGGTACCACTACCCCATCCAGCACGTTTGCTAACCTCCGGAAGGTCCTGCGAACGGCAGCATACGGCACCGCTACTGCCATGTCCTCGCCGTCTCGCAAGATCCCCTCCAACAAGGAGTGGAAGGCCAGAGCCCAGGATTCCGCCCCGTTGGATCCGGAGGCGGTGGGAAGCGGTCGGGTTTTACCCCCTATGCTGATTTCAGTCTTGGAGCTCGCCCCTTGACTGTGACCGCGACCGGGGCTAGACATAGGTTGGGAATGGGAACGAGAAAGAGATAAAGGAACAACCGCTGCTACGTTTCCCCACTGTCCTGTCGGGGAAGTTAATCTCGCTAGCTTCCGCATCAGCGCTCCCGTCTGTCTGTCAATATTGCGGCGGTCCGCTCCGGTTATGGACGTGCGGGTCTGCGAGAGGGCGAGGGTAAGTGGTGTCCCTACGGCAGGAGACAAGAAAAGATGCGGTGCTTGGAGAGGGTTCGGCAGTTCGATTGAAGCGTGGATGAAGGTTGGGAGGTCAATACCGATCCCAAGCCCGAGGTCAACCCTGTCACCACCTGTTCCACCTGTGTCCCAAACTCCATCACCGGTTGCTGAGGAAGAGAAAGACAAGGGGGAGACAAAACCGCCCCTAATCCACCTTACAACCGCCGCTTCCGCCTCCACAGCCGATCTCTCGCTCCGCAGGAGCCGCAGGGTCGACGGGGGAGGAAGCACAAGCTGGAGGGTTCGTCCATCGGTGAGGACGACTGAGTAGGTGCGCTGTAGGCGCAGGGAGGGACTCCCCTGAACGGTAGTGGGCGCGCTGGTCGCCAGGGAGGCGGGGCCTAAAGCGAGTGCTGCTTGGATGGCAGAGGGGGGTGGAGTTCGGCACATGGCCGGAAGTAGAGAATAGGTATTTGTCAGAGAATGGACGTGTCACTGGCTTTGGTCTCACTGCTGGTTCGGGGGAGAGTCGGGACGAGAGCCCTAAGGAGTCCCGGCTAGTGTGACCAAGACGACTGATTATCCTCGTGGTTGTAGCTGAACGAGAACGCTAGCTTTGTCGATGTCGATGATGGGGTGTTAGGTATGCCTCCGGGACGGGCCGTTGTACGGGATGTGGTGTATGTGGCCGTGATACGTACAGAGAGGCACTTGTATAGAGAGGTATAAGAGACGAAAGTAAAAGGGTGGGCCAAAGCCGGCGCCCTTGGAAGGTTATCTCTATATAGCGCCGCCGACCCGGTGTTGTGGTATCCCGTCCGTGTGTATGTACCTAATCAGGAGACCAAGGAGGCCAACAGGGGAAAGCGGTAAGTATGTAGGCAGTTGGCCGTTGCAGGACGCACTCGGGAGATGCAAGGTGCTGTGCTGCGGCTGCCGGTAGACTAGTATAGCGCCTGTCGGCCCCCATGACGAGATGACGAGACAAGGACATGCTAGCATCCAATCTCTGACGCTATCTCACCTGGCGTGTCGGACCTGTTCTCACCATTCGCTTACTTTCGAGAAGCCTCCAGCCCCGAGCAATGTCAAATCCAACACTTGTCAGACGCCACTTACAAAGTACCCGACGAAACCTCCGACAGACACGCCATGACAGGATCTTCTCCCGAGCGAAGTGTGTCATGGTAAAGAACCTGGCTGGGGGGGGTTTAGTTATCGCTAACTTAGCGGTCGAGCGGAGGCGGGGGAGCCCAACGTGGTTGGCACAGCCGAAGTCTGTTTTGCCTCAAATTCCCATGAGAGCCAATGGCCTTAGATAGAAGAGGAAAGGAAAATCGAGAAAACGCCTTGTGTGGATTGGTCGCTAGAATAAACTCTCGCTTTTCGTTACCATGGCCGGAGCAGCTCCAACCGGTAAAGACAGCCGGATGGGGATTAAAATAAAAGCCAAGCCGCATGGTCGACGAATAGCGTGTCGTGAGTAGCGAGAAGGATGCCGGAAAGGGAGCGAGGAGCCCAGCAAAGCTCTTTTTTTTTTTTTTTTTGAACCGGTTTGCAATTACGCAAGTTTGCCCAAACTCCTAATTGGCTGGCTGATACAGAGAAAATTGCCGGGGGCGTGCCGGGAAAGCTCTGACAGGGAATGATGGACGCAAAAATGAGATAAAAATGCCCCACCACAACGGCGACGACAAACAACGAGCAGCTTCCCCTACAAAAACAGTTGTAATGGCAATCCATTGCTTTGTGTGCCTACGCAAGCGAGAATGACGCACCTGCCTGGCTTTGCTTCATCCATCTCTTCCTAGCGGAGCGTTGGCAAGAGACCTAGCTCGATACCCCGCTCCTCGATACCGCCAAACCCGGATTTCAGCAAAACATACCTGAGTTGTCCATGCCTGGTTGGTTTCCATCATCCATGACATCGCCGACCAAACCACACCGGGTATATATCCCCACAGGCCAGGGTGGTGGCATTGCGTGCGTGCGCGCGGGCTTCCAATATTCCAGCGGGGGTAGCATCCGTCTTGCGAGACCGTTGACACTGGTCGTCGAAAGGTCCCCGAGCCGCAAGACGGGACCCAGCCGTTGAAAACATCAGCCAACCTCCCATCGGGAAGGTGCTGCTAAGTGGGATGGTGCACTTTACGTTCGTTACAACAGCACCCGGTATTGTAACTGCCCAGAAACGATAAATCCCACTTGCATAGCCATGACCAGCGCCAGACCGGGATGCATCAATCACATCACGTTTCGACAACCCAACTCAAGCACTTGTCGAGGGGGACCATCCACCCACACCCCCGTTATACCCCCCGCCAAAAAAATCCAGGAAATCTGATTCTGAGACGAGCCAAGTCATTGAGGCTTCTTCGACAAGCGAGCCGGAAAATAATTGATTGGCTGATGTTAAGCGAGAAACAACCGGGATCATCAAGCAAGCAAGCCACAGAGAAAGCGTTCAACAGTGTTTCTCCACGTGGATATCTGTTCTCTCTGTCCGTGGCCCGTATCATCAACTTCCCACCATGACAGAACTTGGAAGAAACAACGTTCACCGTCTGGTAAGCAACCAGGTAGTGTACCTGTTCCTACGGGGCCAGTCGGTACGCCACGCAGCAAATATCGAAAAAAAAATACACCTGTGCCACTTGGTCTCTATCAGCTGTCCTGTGCTCTGCCGCATCACATCCAGTGACAGTAACTCCTCCAGAGTATTATTGCGTGCGGGGCCAGGGGTCATCCATCCTCAAACAACTCACCGACCCGACGGGGAACTGCTTTACACGGCATAGTACGTGGATAGAAAAGTGATATTTCATCAGGGTAGCTACGCAGCACGCAGGTTCATGTCGCACAGTCAATGATGAAAATGGACCGCATGGCACGACGGGATGTGGGATGGACAGGACCTTGGAGTGGCATCCAACAGCTCCCACAAGAAAAGAGAGTGCGAGCCCAAGTCCAATTCCAATTCCCGGAGCGAGTCCCGCCTCGCTGGAACGACATCAACGAAAATCAGCCGCGTCTTGCTGCATATCACGCGTTTGTAATTGGTGCACTCGTCAAAATTGTCTGGAATAGGGCTTAGCGCCGTTCCGTCTCCAGAACATGTCCAAGGCGTCCCCTGCAGATGCACCTCGCTCCTCAACGAATCCGCAACCCGCAACTCGCAATGGCTGTGTTCCGGCTTTTGCAACGATTGCTATGCCATTGACACCGTCATTTCATGCGACATTTCGAGCTGTTATTTTATATCCAGCGGTGTTTCCATAAAAAGCTCGCTTGAATCGACCAAAACGGGGCGCAGGCCTTGACAGGTCTCCCCAAAAAACTAGCCACCGGAGTCCTTGGGCTCGGTTGTGGATGCCGTGGACGCCTCCCTGGCAGCGGCAGCGTATATCTCGGCCAAGTTGTATCTCTTGAGCTCTTCCCAGTCACTTCCCACGACGCTCATGCCGCAAACCGTCTGCTGTCACGTTAGCCACTGATTGGCTCCCTCGCACTGAGCAAGGTAGCAACTCGCCTGGAAAATATCGATCAGGATCACCTTCTCGGGTGTCGTCAGGTTGACCTTGTGGAGCTCCTGGTCCACGAGTCCTGCCGTTTGCTGAATGACCCAGTCCCGCTTGAGAATAGTGTGGTTGCGTATCGACGGCCGGATGGCGAACTGGAGGGTTTTATTAGTCAAGAGAAGCAGAGATGGGGATCTCACACGGCCCAGCTTACCGTCAATGGCTTGATCTCGGGCATTTCCCTTTGGTCCTCTTCCGCCGGCCCAGACTCGCTATCGCTTTTCTCTCCATCTTCTGAGCCATCTTTTGCTGGAGCGCTCAGTTTGAAGCATGAAGATAGTGTCTTTCTTGCCACCTTTAACAGCCCTGATTCATTGGCCTTACCTATCACCGTGACAGGAGTGAGCCTATTAACAAAGCGACACTTGAATAGGGTAAGATCCGTCGAATTCTTTGCGTCGTCACATATCGATCTCACCAGCTCGACCGGATCCACAGGCGCCTTCACTCTGAAGAAGAGCAGACAATCCACATTCATCTTCATTGGGTGAAAGATGCGCTGCTCCCTCTTCTTGCCCTTGGCGTTAAGGGCATCAAGTTCCTTCTGGATGGAAGCAGCAACGTCGTCATCATCGTCACCTCCCTCCGCAGTTTCCGTCTCCTCCTTGATGCCATACAACTTCTCGGCATACTAACGAACAATAGTCAGACTTACGCCCGCGTCATGACGGTCCGCAACAGCGAAAAGCGAAACCGGCACCACCAAAAAAAACCCCAAATTTACTAACCTCGGAAAACAACGTGCTGATCTCTTTCAGTGCCCTGTCCTCCTTGTGTCGATGACATGTCACCCAGATCCCTCTGTCACCCGGCTTCAGTAAGTCGAGCTGCTTGGCCTGGTGATGGGGTGTCATCCACTTGTTTGCGTTTCCCATCTAAAGACACTTTTTTTCAGCGAAACTGTTCAGTATCACGTGGTAGGGAAAGACTTTGTTGTTGATGTGATGGTGGTGTACCTTTTTCTTCTTACCACCCTTTTGCCCCGCACCACTAGGTGCGTCTTTTCTCTTGCCTGTCCCTGCCATTTGAGGGTGCTTAACGACCCTGGCATTAATTAACACCGATTGTGGCGATGGAGTTAGAGTGTTGAGATGGATAAAAACCGGGTCCAATTGCAAGTTGAGAGAGGAATGGCTTCAAGTGCAGTTTCGTGGGTTGAGATGAGGTTTCGATATCCCTAAGAAACTTCGGTTTTGGCAGGTCAGGCGCTAAATTCACAGCTTATTGCGGGCAGTAGCGTTCCGGCGATTTGAATGTCACGTGCACCCTTTTCAAAGCTCCTTGAGCAAAGCCCGGAATGGGATACGACCCAATGTTGAACCAATCACAGTGAGACATGGCCATCGAAAGGCGATTAGACTAAAGTCGGCATTTCTGAGCCCGATAACAACCAGAGTCTACATGTGTCTTCTGATTTATAGTCTACTCTGTCCTCGCGTTATTCCTTGCCGATATCTCTGTCGTCACCTTCAGAGCCCTCGGCGCATCCTCCTTGGGCATCCACAGCTCGACAAACTGCAGGCCCTTAGACTTTGCAAATTGCCCGTCCTCCAACAGCTTCTCGAGCTCATCCTTAGTCTTGATAACGTACTTCTTGTAGTCCTTATCCGAGGCCCCGAACACAGCTGGTACTTCAGTATAATTCCACTTCTGAATGTCGTTATACTCCTCCTTCATACCGTGAATGAAACGCTCGATGGTGAAACCCTCGTTATAGATGAGGAATCTGTCCCTTGTTAGCTTTCATTCCATTTCTCTTTGGAACTAGATTCTCACATGGTCATGTCCAGCTTGCGGCGAATGATGGTCGAAACTTCTTGCGCTGTGAGCTGGAACGACCCATCTCCAACGAAGAGGATGGTCCTACGGTCCAAGCCCATGTCTCGAGCACCCAGAGCCGCCCCCTGTGCTGCGCCAACGGACCAGCCGATGCTTCCCCAGAGGATTTGTGTGACACCCGTCACTCCAGCCGGAAATTTGGTCTCCCAGATACCGAAGTTGGAAGTGCCCGTCTCTGTTACCACAATGTCGCCCTCCTGGAGGTACTCACCAATGCGCGGCCAGAACCAGGCTTGTGTGATGGTCTTGCTGTCATCGTAGTTCTTGGACACCTCGTTGCTCACTACGGGTGTCTGAGGAGGCGACAGTTTGCTAACATCGACTCGCTCCGTCACCTTCCGCAGCACTCCCTTCATGGTTACGCCGGGATACTCGGAGTAGCGTACTTTGCAGTGAGTGCTGTGGAAATCGATAGTATTGAGTTGGGAGGTGCGGTATGAAAAGCCGCTTGTGTTAAAATCACTCTTCATGGCACCGATGCTCAGCACCAAGTCCGAACCTTCAACCCGCTCAGCCACCTCGGGCCGGGAGCCACTGCCGGCGTAGACACCCCCATAGCACGGGCGGGTCTCGTTGAAGGCACCCTTGCCCATGGGAGTTACGAAGACAGGGATATGTGTCTTGTTTATCAAGTCCTCAATCTCGCCCAGCACACGGTGGCGGATGGCGCAGGCGTCAACCAGCACAACAGGGTTCTTTGCGGCGTGGAGGTACTTGAGGATGACGTCAACCACATAGTCCTCTGGCTCAGTTTCGTTCTCAGGTTCCGACAGGTCAACCTCCTTCTCCAACCGCGCGCCCTCGATCTTTTTCTCCACCATATCTGTCGGCAGCATGATGTAGACGGGGCGACTACGGATCCAGCACTTGCGCAGTGCGTGGTCGATCTGGTCGGCGATCTCGGCTGGGTTGTTGAGCCGGGCTACGTCACATGCTACTTGGGCACCCATGTTGGCAAAGACATTGAAATCTCCATTCCCCAGTGTGTGATGCAGCAGCATACCATTCCGCTGCGAAATAGTCGAGGGACACCCGACGATGTGCACCACGGGGACATGCTCCGAGTACGCGCCTGCCACGCCGTTGATGGCTGAAAGCTCGCCCACGCCGAAGGTGGTCAGTAAAGCCGAGATGCCTGTCGCGCGAGCATACCCGTCGGCAGCGTAGGCTTTGAAGACAGATATGTGAGCCCAAGTCATTGGCTATGGGATAGAACGGAGCAGCAAAGCATCACCAACCTGCATTGAGCTCATTGACACTTCCAACCCACTTCAAGTCCGCCTTGGGGAGGTAGTCGAGGGCCACGAGATTGAAATCCCCTGGCAGCCCATGGACGGAGCGGATTCCGATCTGGTGCAATCGCTTAAAGAGGTATTCGGCAACCGCCACGGGCTTGCTGAGTCCCTGTGTTCTGATACCGGGAGCCATGTCGATTTGTGGTTGCAGACGTTGTCGATCGGATGTGGACAGGAATTAACTACGGGAATTTGACCTGATAAATATCATTGGTAACTGCAAGGGGAAAATGGGCGAGAAGGGGCCGTAGTTACCGGTCCGAGGCCGGGCCAGAGAACTGCCGTCATGGCTCAGTCATCGTCAGGCCATTGTGCCTTTTTGATTGTCTAGGATCAGATAGCTTCGACAGCGAATGAAAGTCAGAGTTGCAGATCCGTGACGGCCCCGAGCCGGGAGACAATCAAGTGGAGTTCGACGCTGATGCGCCGGTGATGTAATTGATGTCCCGTTGCGATTGGGTGCGGGGAACTAGCGGCCGACTCACTCAGCACCTATCGGTCCAAATTTCATTTTCTGCCCGTCTCGGTGATAACCCGTCGCCGTTCGGTCTTTCCCAAACTTACCGCACCGCCGACCGGATGTTCAAGGCATATTGTTCTACCTAGTCTACATCATATACACGATATCCAGGAAACCAGAGCGGAGACCTGAGAACCATAAACCCCAGGAGAGACTGCCCAAACACCAGGATAATAATGCCCACCATGCCCCCAATGATCTTACAAAATCCCACACCTAATCGTGAACCTTACGCCAACTTCGCTGCTTTCAATCACAGCTACCATCTTTCCATCCCGTCCTCCACCGCTCCTCCCATAGCCTACAATCAAAACTCGGCTTCCCCAACTTGCGATTAACTTCGTTGTGCGCATCGCAAAGCCACTTCCCAAACTCATTGCGACTACCCGCCTGAACCTTTTCCAGTTCCACGTACTGTTGGAAGTCCTCGGCGCACACCCAGCACGGGTATAGCTTCGCAAATAACCGCATGAAGCTGACCACATCTGACTGTTCCGTTGGGGAAGGATTCGTAGGATAGTTGGCTGCGATCGAGTGCAACAGTGTCCACGAGCTGCGACCGAGCTGCTCCACGTCGGGGGGGCAATCTTTAGGCGCGGTTGTCCCTGCCGCGGTGTTTTGGGAAGAGGTCTTCAGCGTGGATTTTGTCTGTGATGCCCAGGCGGCGAAAGAGGTACAGGATCGGCAGCTGTGATTGTTCTCAAAAGATTAGCTGGGATAGACAGGCTCCTGGACAGAAACATACGGCTTCCCGTCCTTGCCGAGGACGACACCCTTTGGAAACTTTTTGGGAGGTTCGCTTGCCGTTGGCACTAGCGTTGGTGTAGCACTGACAGAATCTGTAGCTGGGGGTTCTGTTTCGACTGCCATGTTGGCGTGATCTATAGCAAACGTAGAAGTGCCTGGCTTTGGTCCCCTGTTCAACCGACACACAAAAAGTTGATGACAATCCGTTTGCGCGACAGGGGTTTCCCAATGGCGTTGTTGCTGCAGCTGAACAAGCCAATCGGTGGCGTGCAGGGGTACACGCGTGGCTTCAGGAGAGGGGTTGTGCCCCGCAGTGCTTTTTTGTTATCGCGATAAAGCTTCCATCGCCGGACTAGGTGGTCTCAATTGGCAGTTTTAGCTATCTGCCTGCGCTACTTTGTATTCCGCAGCCTCTTCTCTCCGTATGGTTCTACACGTATTGAAAATCTCGGCCAGGTAGAAGTGCGTCAAAATGTCGCCAAAGACGCCCGTGTTCCTTCTCAAGACGAAGTCTTCCCCGGGCGATGCATATGAGGAAATCTTCTCTGCGCCAACCGACGGTTTCGACTTTGAGCCTGTCTTCGTCCCGGTGCTGGAACACCACTTCGACGAGGAAGGAATGTCAACAGTTCGTGGCGTTGTCCTGAAGAACTCGATAGGCGGCTCGGAAGGAAATCACTATGGAGGGCTAATATTTACATCGCAACGCGCGGTTGAGGCCTTTTCTGTCCTCATTCAGGAAGCCAAAGACCGAGGACAGCTACCAAATCTTCGGGACATCCCCGTGTACAGTGTCGGGCCGGCAACGACCCGAGCTCTCAGGGCTGTGCCAACGGAGGCTCCTCTGAACATCTTCGGCGAACACACGGGGAACGGTCACGATTTATCAAGATTTATTCTTGATCACTACTCTGAGTGGTACAAGGATCGTTCTTCCAAGCCGCCGCTCCTTTTTCTTGTGGGGGAGCAGCGTCGGGATATCATTCCAAAAGTGCTGAGAGCCGCATCGTTCCAGCTTGATGAGATCGTCATCTATAAGACCAGCGTCATGCAGTCGTTCAAAAAGGGTTTTGAGCAGCAGTTACAGAGGACGGCGGACTGCCCAAGGCGATGGGTCGTCGTCTTCTCTCCTACTGGGTGCGGCAGCATGCTTAGCGCCCTAGACCTACTGAATGAAACGACGGGCCAGAGCAAACCGCGAGGAGCGAGCCCGAGCACTCTGGTTGCCACGATTGGGTCAACAACCCGTGACCATCTGATCAACAAATTTGCGTTCAATCCGGAGGTCTGCGCAGTGCAGCCAAGCCCTGAGGGTATCTGGATGGGCATTACTCAATTCAGTAGGACTTTGGTATAAAAAAACGTAACAGATTATGAGTCATCTGTGAAGTTATTTCCACTACGGTTTGCCGTGATGCTTGTGAGCGGACAAAAACTTCCGCCGAGAACTGCGACTGGTTTCAGGGCTTGGCGATGGCGCTTGCCTCACAGGTGGCCTGCCAGAACTGGTTGCATTACCTAATGTATGAAGTGACTCCCTATACTGCTTTGTATTTCTAGGCTTTCAGTTTGCGGGAATTTACTTGGAGATACTTGGTGGTACGTAACGGCCGGGCTGCGCCGCCATCCCCTGCTCCGCCCAGCTTTCCAGAAGCCTTCCCCAGTGCTGGGGAAGTTCAGGACCACGGCATCATTGCATCCATGACCTGATGGCTTCCCGCCGCCTCATCCAAGCCCTCCACCTTCACCCTGTCGTAGTATTCCCCTGAATTGGCGGGCATGCTATAATTCGAATCTCTGCTTGTCTTGCGTATATCTTTTGGGCCTTCTCGCCCACTCGCGATCCCGAAATACCCGGCCGATCTCGAATTCACACCCCACCACCTGGACATCTCCTCGCCTTGTAAAGACGCCACAATGAGCTACTCTGCTACCCACAATCAGCCCTACCGTTCTCGGACTCCCGAGTACGATTCTTCGCCTGGCCCGTCATCTGGGGCAGTGACGCCAACGACGACGCAATCGACATTTCTATCATCATCCGTTTCGAGCCTCTGGGGCGGCCTCGTCCGCCGCTTCTCATCGGAGTCACCAGCAACCACACAAGGGCGCAACCCCTCGTCATCGCCAACACGCAAGGGCCCATACCACTCACACACGTTCGATGATGGCTACTCTCACGGCAACAGCCTCGACGGCGTCTATTCACCCCAGTGTTCACGCCGAGCAGCATCACCAATACGACCCCCGCCGCTAGAGCCTATTCAGCTGAAAGGGTTTGCAGCAGACACGGCGGCCGACGCCCGGCTATTAACCCCGGCAATTGCGGAGGAGGTACGCATCATGGTACCAGCTCGACTGAGCCTCGTGGACGAGTGGAACTTGGTTTACAGTTTAGACCAGGACGGGGCGAGCCTGGCAACGCTTTATGACAAGTGCGACGCTTACCGGGGAAAGCGCGTAGGATTTGTATTAGTTGTCAAGGACCTTGAGGGAGGGGTGAGTCGCTACCTATGATGATATCTTTGTTGCGAAGGGAAGATTATTAACGGGCGGCACTCAGGTCTTTGGTGCGTACCTCTCCGACATCCCGCATCCACATCCAAAATACTTTGGTACTGGCGAGTGCTTCCTCTGGCGCGCTTCTTTTCTGGCGTCGCTTCCACCTCCGCCCTCGTCCGATACGGATCATCTCACGGAACGGACGAGCACCATTTCCTCATCATTGGCCCCTCCAGGGGTCACACCTGCTCCTGGGTCGCCTTCAATTCGCTTCAAGGCGTTCCCTTATAGTGGTGTCAATGAGTACTTTATGCTCTGCGAGACACATTTTCTCAGCGTTGGTGCCGGGGATGGCAAGTACGGGCTGTGGCTAGACGACGGCCTAGAGAAAGGCATCAGCTCAACCTGCCAGACTTTTGGGAATGAGAGGTTAAGCGACGAGGGCGAGAAGTTTGGGGTGTTGGGCGTAGAGGTTTGGGCTATTGGTGCTTGAGATGAATCACGATTGTGCTGGCTAGGCTCATGAAGCGTCGAGACGACAGATTACGACGCGAAAGAAAACGAAAACCTGATGTTTGGTTTCGGTTCTGGGTTGGGAGCTTTTTTGGGGGGGAGGGGGAACTTGGGAGTGGCGCGATTGGCTTCTGGAAAGGCAAAACGGATGACAGTGCACGATATCCATCCTATCCACTCTTATGACGTGCCTCGGTGGTCGGGTAGAAGTCCCGACGGGGTTGTGCAGCAGCCTATAATGACCAATAGGGATTTTATTACGTTTAATGGATATCATTACCGGAAGTGGGCGTGAGAGTGGTTGTCTGTGGATGTGGACAGTAACGTTGGGGTTAGCACGGCTAAGAGCATGGGACATGCAGTGGTGAATGGGGAGAGGAGTGAATGTGTGCAACCCTAGGCACGACCTGTCGAAATTGAAAGAGAACAACTTCCATGTTGGGTCACAGAATTTCAGCCAGCGCGGGTTTTCCGATGCGAGAAGGCGATTTTGACGTGCAATTGCGAATTGTATTGCAAGTACGGATACCTCGACAATAAAAGTACATGAACAGCATTGTTGTTGACAAAACGCCCACCATCCGGCCCATCCCTCCCGCTCCTCTCCTCATCTACTGCCATGGACCATACATCCACACCAAGAGCTACAGAAACACAGCGGATCTCACCGAATAGCGGCCTTAGATGAGATTTTGTCTCATTTGTTTTCCCACAAAGGTTCGATCACTGTATTGTCCCACAAGACGCGCCTGGGCCCCCAACCACTGATGACGGTTCTCGGGATATCAACTACCCCCAAAAACGACGACACTCGCTCTCACTCCTACAACTGCTCTGCCGCCGGGGAAAAGACTGCAACCCGGCACCGGCATCAGCGGAGCTCTCTGTTTTCTTCTTGTCCAACAAGCTCGGGCGGGGTCAGAGCTTTTCATGCCCCGCCTGTCTACAAGCTGTGCCTTGTTTCGACGCAGCCTCCAACACCCATCTCTCGCGCATCGATCGAGCTGGCGCCTCAGTTGACGCCAGCCTCCAAAGATGGCGAGGCTCCGCAAAGCACCCAAGTCCGAAGGCGATAACCCTGCCAACAGCCACGGAGATGGCGGTGGCACGCCCCCCGCGGTAGATTCAGCTTCGACGACGGCGGCAATTACCCCACTCCGGCGCTCCGGACGTGTGCGCAAACCTGTCGCTGGCTATGGCCTGGAGCAGTCGGTTAGTCCCCGCTCGACTCCAGGGCCTGTAGCGCCGCCTGTGGCCTCTGCTTCGGCTCGGCGTAACCCAAAGCGCAAGGCGGCTCCCGAGGTGTTTGACATTCCGGAAAAACTGCTTGAGTCGTCGGTTGGTCCGTGGAAGGAGGAGGAGCAAGCCGAATGGGCGAGCTGGACGGAGGTGGAGAGTGACCCGGTGAGGCTTTTGTTTTTTAAAGTCCCCAACATCTACTTGGGAGGGGGTTAAAATATAAGGACTTACTAACAGGATATAGGCCTTCTTCAATGTCATACTGGAAAGACTGGGTGTAATGGGCGCGCGGATAGAGGAGTTGTTCTCAATAGATGGGGATTCACTAACCCGACTTCCGTGAGTTTTTCTTGCCCTCCCTTTCAAATATTTACACTGGCTGCCGTGTGTCTGACTGGTGGATGGGCTTTGCTGACCTGAGGCCAGGGCGCCTGTTTATGGCTTGATATTCCTCTACCAGTATGTTGAGGAAGTTAACGAGCCAACCGACACGTCGGTTGAGACTCCATGGTTCGCAAATCAGGTATGTCGCTGCTCCCACGATGATAAGGGGCGAAGGGTTAACATTCAAAAGACTACCAACAATGCATGTGCTACCATTGCTATGCTCAACATCTTGATGAATGCAGAGGGTCTACCTCTTGGCGAGAAGCTTTGCAAGTTCAAACAAGAATCGATGGACTTGCCGCCTCCGGTCCGAGGAAACCTTATATCTCATAGCGACTGGATTCGCGTTGCCCACAATTCATTCGCACGGTACGTCTCTTGTCTCATGTCTGGGTGTCTGATGGACCACTGACCTGCCCAGCCGACTGGATTTGCTCAATGCAGCATTGAGCCTGCAGAACCAGATAGATTCGAGGAGCAAAAGCAAACGTGCCAAAACTAGCAGATGGCGGGCCACGAGAAAGAAGACCAAGAAGGCGACGACGGATGCCGCCTATCATTTCATCGCCTTTGTCCCTGTTGGGAAGACAGTTTGGCAGTTGGATGGATTGGAGGCCAATCCAGTCCGTATTGGTACTGCAGTCCCTGGCGAAAGTTGTCAACGAGGTTGCTAATTACCTAGATATTTAGGCGAGTTCGCTCCTGGAGAGCACTGGACTAGCGCTGCGCGTCCTGTGATAGAGGCGCGGATGACACAGTATGAGACGGAGCAATTGTCGTTTAGTCTGCTCGCCATGTGCGGGAACCACTTAGCTTCAATCCGCAAGGAACTGGCCATCACGATGGCATCTCTCGACGCTCTCGACGCCAGATGGGGTAGCAGCCCCGAATGGGCGGTCAGTAAGCCGGATGGTGAAGTTCTCCTGGGCAGCACAAACCCCGCGAAGCTCCGGGAGTACGGCCTTGGCACCGGAGATGTCGACATCCTGGTGGCCGGAAGTTCCAATGTAGCGGAGACCAAAAGGGTGGCATGTGGGCTGGAGGCCGAAATGGCTAACGCTGCCAACCTCTGGCGAAAACTTTACGACGACCAGAAGAAAATCCGGGATAGGTACGCGACCGAGCATCGGAACTCCATGCACGAAGTCGTGAATGTCCTAGGTCGGACAAAAGATCACACACCAGTCATCCACGAGTGGGTAAGGAGACTTGCCGAACACAATATGCTACTTCCACTTCACGAGGAGGTTGAGATGCAAGGTTAGCCGGAGAAAGGGGCACCCCCAGCGGAAGCCTCCAAAACTATTTGACCTCTTTGACCTCTTTTTTCGGTCGTCGGCTCTTTTCCTTGGGCGTTAAGTGTTGAAGCCGGCTGGGAATAGAAAATGGGTACTGGAAGAGACACAGGCATAAGCATAAGCATGGCACGGAGCATGGCGAACAGTGAATAGCGCATAGCAATGAAGGGAAAACAGGAGTACGAAAACAGTAGCCCTCCTCGACCATTTTGTGTGGAAAGAAATTGGTGTTATGTTTTCGAATTCGAAACCTTGCGTTATGTTCTACGCGTAAAGCAGCGATTCGACGCCACGTGACCACGTGAAAGGTTAGGATGGACCTCCCAACAAGCACGTGCTGCTGCCATAAATTGGTGGGGTAGGGGAAGGGGGGTGCAACGAAAAAAAATGACGGCATGACCCCTGCAAGCGAAGCAAACTTGCCCTGTTTTCCAGCCTCCACCTGCTCTTCGGGCGCCGCCATCGCCCGCCTAAACTGTCGCCCGACAGGAGGGAAACAGTACGATTGCTCTCCACTGTCAAAACTCAAACGAACAGGCAAACTTCATTCTCTCCTGGCATATCGCTTATTCGAGAAACTACTGCCCAATTTCCCAGCCACAGTCGCACCTCAACGATTTGTGCTTGATTGTTAACTCGGCGCAAAAGACGGTACAACCTACGAGACGACCTAGGTAACCCGAGAAGAAAAACAGCACAATATGTCCAAAAGGACAGGCAGCGCCATCGTTGCGAATGGAGGAATGGAATCCTCATCCAAAGCCTCGGACTGTGAACCATGTATGGTTTTCTTTACTTCCCGGGGGAGAGATCGCCATTGCTAACGCTCGCTGTTGCAGCATATGAGAAGCAAAAGGACCTCTTGTCTTCGGAGACAGGGCACTTCTCGCTCATCCGCGCCATGCACCTTGCCGACTTGATCACGGAGCTCAACGGTACATCCGCCATTTGACCCTCCTCTTGCCAATACCATCCAGCTGCTAATTCTCCACCTTGGTGCCCAGGTCTCTGCGGTATCCTCTCTGTCTTCTCCTCACTCCGGTACTGCATCGGCGACTCAACGTCCCTCTTCGACATCTATCTAGCCCTTGCCTTCCTCCCATTCGGACTATTCTTCGACTTCCTCGACGGCAAGGTGGCGCGTTGGCGCAAGAAGTCGTCTATGATGGGACAAGAACTGGACTCGCTCGCTGACTTGGTACGTGCCATGCCGTTACACAAACCACCGACATATCCGAATTCACACAGCGCACACCCGCAGACAGGTAGACACAAGGCTGACCGAGGAAAAATACAAACAGATCTCATTCGGCGTCGCTCCAGCCGTCGTTGCTTTCGCCATTGGCATCCGCACCCCCCTGGATCATCTTTGTCTCGCCTTCTTTGTGCTCTGTGGATTGACGCGCCTAGCGCGCTTCAATGTCACAGCGAGTACAATTCCCAAGGATGCTACCGGAAAGGCGGCCTATTTCGAGGGAACACCCATTCCCACCACGCTGGGGCTCGACGCCCTCATGGCGTGGTGGGTCTCGCGGGGGTGGATCCACGATGCGATACCTGGCGGCGTGTGGTTTGCGGGGACCGTCGTCGAGGTGCACCCCGTGGTCCTGATATTCATGGTACATGGGTGCTTGATGACGAGCAAAACTATACATGTCCCGAAGCCGTAGGGGACCTTGACGACAAGAGACAGCGAGCGGGTTGGCTAGCGATCGCGTGGTAAGGAGGCCGAGGGGGGTTGAGGAACACGTCTTGTTGTCTTGATCATTCTCATTTTGCACTTTCTTGGGCTAGACTGGCCTAGGCCAGACACGAATGCTCCTTGTAGCTAACCTGCTTGCATGGTCTGTTGCGCTGAACTACTAGACTGGACCCCCGAATCGCCTACAGAGACACACACAAGACAAACTGCCCTTAGCCTTGAGCCAACAAAGAATGTTATGATTATCGAGAAAGTAATGATATCAAGTCAGACACCTGGAGTGGCCTGTTTCGTGTCTGACCTAAAGCGCAAACGTGCGTTGAGTTCCAGCGGAAAATATTTTCTTCGTGTGGTTGTTTTCATACGCATGTTTTCGGTCTACTTCTTAGGGCTCAGACACTAGAAGTCTATTGTGACGCACATCAACAGCCTACGAGTGCAATGCCAAATTCACTCGTGGCCTCTCAGGCCTTCTCCTTCTCGCCTTCCTCCTTATGCGGCGGGAAGGGGTTGTGTGAGCCCCTTTCGGCCTTGAGCTTCCGCAGTTTCTCCAGCGCCTCGTCCAGGGGTACCGGCACGTCTCTCGCCTGGGTGGAGGTGTCATCGCGGTAGCGGATGTTGACCTTCCTGTTCCGCATCTCATCATCGCCGACGACGAAGCAGAAATTGTCTGCGAGGAGTCAGTCGCCGACACCTACGGTTCTCAGCAAAGGTTGGGGAAGGGGGCCTTACATTGAGCCAATTGGCCGTTGCGGATTTTCTTCTGAAGGGTGTTGCCGGTGCTGTCGACATCTGATTATGCTACAGTCAATATCACCACTACGTCTCGGTGCGGACAGGGAGACAACGGCACTCACCAGCATAGATATGCTCCTTCTTGAGAAGCTGGGCGACTTCCTTAGCGTAGTCCAGGAAGCCCATGCCCACAGGAATGACAATGACCTGCCGCGGCGAGAGCCAGAAAGGCCACTTGCCCGCAAAGTGCTCGCAGAGAATAGCGGTGAAACGCTCAATACTGCCAGCCATGGCACGGTGGATCATAACAGGGCGGGCATATCCTGGAGCAAGTGGTTTCTTAATCAAGAGAGGCTTCTTCTTTCCATCCTTCTTATCTTGATCGTCGGAGCTTGTTTCCTTCGGAGTTGGATGGGGGTGGGCAGGTTTCGCCTCGTCAGACTTATGGGTATGGGGAACCTCTGCAGTCTGGTACTCGAGTGAGAAGTTGATGGGCTGCTGGAAATCAAGCTGGATGGTGGCGCATTGCCATGGTCTCTGTGGTGCTATTAGTGAACTATCGCCAGCAGCCGTACACTCCTGACATTCTTACGTTGAGGCAGTCCAGTACTGCGATGTCAATCTTGGGGCCATAGAAGGCACCGTCGCCCTCGTTCAGCTCCCAGGAGACGCCTCCGTTCTGAGCAAACTCCGTGAGGGCTTCCTTAAGTCTATCCTCAGCGCTGTTCCATGTCTCAATCTCACCCATAAACTTCTCTGGCCTGGTCGACAACTTGAGCTTGAAGGTAAGCCCGAGTAGGCCATAAAATGATCGCATGAAGTCAAAAAGATCAGCTACTTCAGCCTTGATCTGATCCTCTCGGCAGACTAAGAAGGTTGGCTACACGTTCAAACAATATAGCATGAAGAGCATCACTTACAAATATGCGCATCGTCCTGTTGAAATCTCCTCACCCGGGTCAGCCCGCTCAAAGCGCCACTGGCCTCGTTTCTGTGAAGAACGCCGAAATCTGCAAAGCGAAGGGGCAGTTCCTTGTGACTTCGGTCCTAATACCTAAATATCAGCATGTGGTTGCTAAAGTGGACTTGCTCGACCTACACGATGCCGGAACATCATCGCATGTGCTAAAAATGTTAGTGAGCGGTTGTCTATATAGACAGGCCCATGAGAGAAAATACCTGGGCAATTCATTGGCTTGAGACCAAACTGCTCCTTGTCAACGTCAAGAAGGAACATGTCCTCTTTGTAATGAGCTAGATGGCCGGATTGTTCCCATAGGGCAACGTTGAACATGTTGGGAGTCATGACTTCATCATATCCCCTTTGCCAATACTGCTCCTTGACGTAATCCATAATAGCATTGTGGATGCGCATACCGTGGGGAAGCCACATTGCAGACCCTGGTGATGCTTCCTCGAAGTAGAAAAGTTCTTGTTGTTTTCCGATCAAGCGGTGGTCACGTTTAGCCGCCTCCTCAAGAAACTTCTTATGGGCGGCCATCTGCTTCTTGTCGGGGAAAGATACACCATAAATCCGCTGAAGTGAGTCATTGTTTGCATCACCGAGGAAGCTGTACGGCTATCAGTATGAGCGAAGAGCTGGCCTATTGCCCACATACTAGGAAGAGGAGTTCTTCATAATTGCAAAGGCCTCGATTCTGCTGGTATCGGGGACATCTGCATCGAGTAAACATCAACGTGGTTAGAATGACCTGCAACAGAGCACTCGGTTGACTTACGAGGTCCACGGCAGAGATCACTGTGATTCAAGTGTTAGCGTCTTAACGGTGTACCATCAGGTGTTTACTCGCATCAATGGACCGTTCCTGTACACGGTAGTACGGGTACCATCTGGGATCTTGTCCTTGATGATGTGCTGCTTGTATTTGTTGTAGGCGAACATCTTGAGGAGATCGTCTTTGCTCATTTCCTAAAGCCAACATTAACACCTAGCGTTTATTATGGGTTGTTAGTCACCTACCAGTCTCTGGAACGGCTGCTTTTCCTTCACGATCTTGCTCACAATGTTCTCAAGGGGAGCCCAATCGCTGGCCTGAACGGCGGCACTGCCTGGCAGGGCCATTTCGTAGTAAAATCCATTATCCACAGCTTGATGCAAACCATGTCAGAATCTGTCCTTGGTATGCGTCGTTTGGGTGGACTTACGGGGACCAATGCAGAGCTAGTTGAGACAGAAAGTCAGCAAGTGAATTTATATGAAACAGACACAAGAGCATACTGAGCAACCAAACCTCCGTTCACAGGCTTCTCCCAGAATATGTGCGCTCGAATGCCCTGGTAATGTCAGCGCCGGTGCCCGACATGGTGGAGGTAGCGGGATGACTTACAGAAGACGAATTTGCCCTGATCATCGTTGAAGTCGAGGAGCTCCAACTTGCAGCTCTTTTCAAGAGGACGTTCCAGATCCCACAATGTCTCCCCATCGATCCTCGCAACGACAGTGCGCTTTAACAGGCTGTTGGAGATGCCCTTTGCGATTTCGGCAGGGGTCGTCTCGTAGGCCTTGCCAGGCTTTGTGGTGCCATCTGGCATGGTGATGAGAATGTCATCATGAGGGCGCTTCGCAAGTTCTTCCTGTTGTTCCTTGTAGAGGCGGTTGAAAAGGTCCAGACGCTCTTGGATGAAAGCCGGAGGCGGCTGCAACTCGAGCGGAGAAGCATCGGTGCTCTCCGCAGCCGGGGCCTTCTTCTCCTTCTTGGGCTTTTTCTCGGCCTTGTCGCCGCCAATGGCGGTTTTCTTGAGCGCGTCGGTGACCTTATCCATTGCAGCAGGTTCGAAACCAAGCAGATTGTGAAATTTGCTAGTGTTTTGGTGGATGTTTGGTCTCGAAACCCAATCTGAGTCACTTGTCGGCGGGACTTTTTAATCAGTCTGGGAGTCGAGGGGAAAATAAATTGTGGGGCGCCGGTGTCAACGGTAGTTACCCCGCGTTCAAGGCCCTCCCTGCCTGGGCCAGTGGGCTGGAAGGGACGGCGCCAGGGGTGTGGGGACATGACGGCTTCTGATGGGAGCTCGGACCAAGTGAACATCAGCACCAAAATTCGGGCGGCTTGCAGCACTCATTCAGCTCTCATGCAAGCTAGTTCCAGGTATTCGTAGCGTCAACTTACCTATCAGCAGTCTGCACAGGGCCTAGCATTCTGCTAGTGACCTATAATGAGACACCTCCACCACATGAGCCTTCGACCTTCATTCTCTTTTCGCGCAACGACGGCCTTTCCTCGCTCCTTTGATCTCCTTGGAAATTTCACTGGAGCGTAATATTTTGCAAACCGTTTTGACCGTCTTCGGAGCGCCTGAGGGCTGGACTGGCGAGATGCCGCTGCCGTCGCTTGATTTGATTCCCGATGAGATCATCCGCCATATTCTTCTCTACGTTCCACCCCGGGACACCCTAGTCGCAATTCAACCCCTATCCCACCGCTACAACGAGCTGGCGAATGAGCCTCTTCTTTGGAGATATCATTGCCGGATCTCTTTCACATATTGGAACAAGGAGCACTGCTTCGCTTCCCGTCTTACTGTCCCAGCTCCCCTGGTCGGATGGAAGAAAATATGGATCGAGCGAACTAAGAAGACGCGGAGGGTGTCTCGTTTATTTGAGGCCGCACTGAGATCCAAAACCAACCAGCTCTATAGGATCCAACAGATCTGCCTCGAGGGCTATGATGCAAAAGACTACCTTCTGCAGCAGTATCACTGCGATCCTGCTACTGAGGATTTTCTGACACGGAGGTGAGGATATCCCTCGCTAGGCTGGGTTGTCGAAAAGCAGCTGACTCGGCATGCCTCAGGTACTATGCCATGACAGCCCTGGACAGTATCCATAGGGGTGTTGCCGTGGAAATTTGGTACGCGTACCAAGAATCCCCTTTAGCCCGTAAGGGGCTGGAACAAGCGCTTGGTGCTTTTGATCTGTTTGTCTTACATGACCAACCCCAAGATATTGACTATGTAGGTCTCATGTTCGTACTTTCGGCTCTCTGCCCACCACGCTCACCCTTTTTCAGATTACAAATACCCTAGATGCTCTCGCAGAGCGGTTCTGTGATGAACACTCCGATCTTAGGGAGATGACTACTCGGCAGCAAGCGCTGGCCTTGGTTTCCTGGTTACGGGTTAACAATCTCACCGGGATGGATCATCCTGAGGCAAATTATCGAAACCTGAGAAACTGTCTGATTGGCCACGCTCTATCTGACAAGGATCACCCGTCGCTGCCTCTGATTTCAAGTGCCATATTTTGCTGCATCGCAGAGCGCTTGGGTTTGCAGGCGTCTTGTTGCGCTTTCCCGAGCCATGTCCACGCTGCAGTGCACTCGCCTCCCGGCTCTACACTTGACGGCGAGGCTCGTGGAGTTGACTACACGGAGAGTATGTACCTGGATCCCTATGGGTCCATCGATGAGGTTACTATCGAGGATCTCCGGGGGAGACTGGTCGAGTTTGGCTGGAGCCAGGGAACAGGGGCATTTCTGAAGCCGACGCCTGTCTCGATCATAGTTCAGCGAACAGCACAGAACATCAAAGGCACCTACTCCGCTATCCGGAGTCTCAACTCAGGGGCAGAGCGGGAGCGAGAACTAAAGCAGTTGCGGACTGGATATCCGGATTTAAACTCGCAGCTTGCCAACTATGCAACCATGTGGGCCGACCTCATGGTCAAGCAAGCGTCTAGCATCCACTGGGATGTGAACATGGACACTTTTTTGAACCGCTTCGCACTCAGCTACAGCGAAGATATATGGATCGTCGAGAAATATCTCCTCCCGCTGTACGACCTTTCTACATCTGCGCAACCACAGCGACAACGCCAAGACTGGGAGAATGTCCGCGTAATCATCGACATGCTCCGGAACCTCGACGCAAGGGAGCCTGTTGTCACCCGACGATATACGCAAGAGATCATCCGCCGTGTAAAGTACAAGATCGGTCAAGTCTTTCGTCACAAACGATACCGATATATCGGGATCATCAACGGCTGGTCCATGGAGAGCTCCACAGGGCTACCTACGCCCTTTTACATGACACAAGACGAAGCGACAAACCAAACTAGCAGCGATGGCGAGCCACAGTCAGTTACAGGTCCGCCAAAGACCTACTACACATGTTTGTCCGTCAGCTGTTACCCCAGACTCGATGGCTCGATAGCGCTGACATCTCACGAGCAGGAAACACGGGGTGGACCGTCTCCGCGTTGATCAGGAGAACATGGAACTGGTCACAGATCCCGACCTCATCCCAGAGGAGCTCATTTACATGGCTGGCAAGTTCTTCAAGCGTTTCGACCGGGACATTTGCACCTTTGTTTCAAACATCAAAGAGTCGTACCCAGATGATTAGACCGATGCCAAGACTTCTGCACTCCCCTGTATAGCCAGCCAATATTGTTGGCCTGTGATGGCCGCGGATGTACCGGAATTGTTTCCCTGGCGGTCGGGACCCGGCGGGGCTGTCTTGAACGAGGCGAAGAAATGTTAAAGTTATTGAGCAAGGGAAGGGGATCTGGCTACTGGACCATCGTACCCATCCATTCCGGCGTGTGAGCGTGTCTGTATCATGGGTTGATGATGTATACGATGTTCAGGTAGTGGCAATCACTTAAGATAATTTGGCTTCACTGAGTCGGGTGGTCTTTCTTCCAGTGATTGACAATAACCATTATGCATTCCTTGCAATGACCATGTCTACGCATGCACATCAAGCACAAAACTGATGACACAATACCCATGCAAAGTCGTCCTTCTCTCATTAGTCTCATCCCAGCATCAGGTTCAAAGAATGAATCAGTAAAAATGTCAAATGGGGTATCTCCAAAGTGGAACCAAACCAAACACTAACACCATCAACGCGACCAGGGTATTTCCGGATGCAAACCACCCCTTGCCATGTCAACCAGCCGTGCAATGCATTCTCCCCTTCAGTGTGTTTACCCATAGCAAACAGCCAGCGATCCCCTCCACCAAATATGGTCATGTGTGGAACTACTGCCTCAGGGGAGCTCCATCACGGCCCCGTTCCCGACGGACAGCCCAGCCCTTGAGCGCGACAAGCATGATGACCCAGGCCATCAATACACCTACCAAGCCCATGGTGATGGTGTACATGAACATCGGGTCGAGTTCATAGTGAATCATCCCTGATACAGTGTCGGAAGCCTGGGCCATTATGTTAGCATGTGCTACTCGCCTGAAACTCAACTTCGATATCCACACTCACGCTTGCCATGAAGATGATACCGCCCGATATCAAGCCAAATGCTGTAAGGATTTCTGTTGGAGGTCGAGAGGGGTAGACGGACCTCGGGGGTCTCAAATACATCAGGACGTATGAGAAGCCCCGCGCAAATGACGCGCCGGTCAACAGTTGACCCCACTGTTTGTGAACCATGCTTGAAACCATAGACTCCTGTGTATGAGAGCTCATCATGATACCCAAGAGGAGTATCACAAGGGCCGGGGTGGGGTTCATGGAAAAGGCATATGTGTCTGGTTCGCGAAGTCCGTCATGCTCCTCGTCACTGTATGCATGATTGGGGACGCCCTTAACGGCGTCCGATACTGTGACATTCAATAAGTCACGGATACGGACTGACTCCACAAGCATGCCGAACTACGGGAGCCGGGATTAGCGTCATGTAATTCCGGCAGGACCAGGTCGCTTACCAAGCCTCCTCCGATGAACAACACAGTGATGGAAATGTGCTCCAGATCTTGGGAGCTCCATTCACCTCCCGAGTTTCCAAGATGTTCAAGGAAGATATTTGTTGCGCCGTAGGTGAAGATGAGGGCACTTTCGACAAACTCAGCTGAGAGGCGCCAACCTGAGCTCGCCTGCTTTGGCCGTATGTTCCAAGCCTGATTCGTGGTTAACAAGCAAGCGACAGGGCGGTTGAAATTGGGATACAAACCCATCCAAGCTCACCGAAACTTCCCGACCACCGACCAAGGGTGAAGATTCCCAGCCAGAAGAAGATTCCACCTTTAATCCAATGGGCTAAGCCAGAGAAGATGCCATTACCCTCCTGTGTTTTGGCAGTAAGCAACGAGCCGAAACCACTTCTGGAACAAGAAGACTCACGAAGAACCTCCCGAAGGTAATAATTCCGGTACATAAAGTGATAAAGCCTAAGATCAAGATTGTACGATCCACGAAGTTGTAGGCGAACACAAATATCTTCCAGAACCTTAGCGAGACCATGTCGGCAACCTTTTGCATTGCTGAGAGAACTCTGGAAGAGCGGGATATTATGGGAATGTCCGCCTCCAGATCGCTGTCTGGGCCCCGATCCTCACAATATTCCTTGTCGGCATCTCGCAGTGAGGTCTCCCGCATGGAAAGAATCGGTGAATGGGCCCCAGACGAGAGTGAGTGGCTCCGAAGGGACTCCGTAAGTGGCTCAGTTCCCTGGCCACTGTCATTCGACAGCCGACAGTCTCCTGCGAAACGGGACTCGTGCTCGGCCATGGCTTCCGTGGAGATAGGAATAAATGACTGCTGCTCCGGAGCAATACCACCCTGGCGCGACAGTACGCCTACAACGCGAGCCAAGAGACCGATGGTAACTTGGGCGCCCATGACCCAAGTAACAATCCACCCAAGCTTGTGGTGCGCATTGTTTGGGTACAGATCAGGCGTGCTGGCGTTGTAAATGGTTCCTATTAGGACGCCCACAGCGTTCACCGCCGTGAAAAAGAACTGTGCCGCCGGCGTAAAGCGGGAGCGGGCCAGCGAGAGCATAACGGCTGTACGCGGGCTTGACGTCAGCGAGCGCGCCCTCCGTCGGACCACGGGTGTTGGCTGTCTTACCAGTTGGGAGCAGGAACACCCAGGCAAAAACCATGAGGGCAACATGGCCGTAAATGACGGCCCGATGACCGGGGTGCGCGAAGTACGTGGGCGGATATTGATCAGCGGGCAGAGGTTTATCTGCCTCGCCCTTCCCCATGTTCATGTCGTCGCCATGGGCAAGGGCGGCCGGGACGAGTCCCAGAGCCGCAGCGCTTGCAATGGATCTCAGGGCCGAATTCGCGAGCGCCTTCATGGACGCACCGTTGTGATCAGACCGTGGGTAGATGTGTGTTCCAGTGCGGAATATAGCCTCGAGGTCTTGAGGGAAGCCAGCCGCGCAAGTCGTAGGTTGTTTTATTCAGAGGTCGGGTTAGACGGCGCTGTTGACCCAAGATCGTCTGAGCTAGAGGCCGAGGACAGGTAGGGAAGGCGAGCTTCAACTCAAGCCCAGACAAAGGCGGGCGGCTGTTTGCGGTGATGTAGCTCTAGCCCGGGAAGCGATGGAGGGGCCGCGAGCGAACAGCTGCTATTTGGAGTAAAGGAGCCATGATGGATAAGTAAAACGGTAAAGGATGATTGGTAATTCCAGTGGCCAAGCCGATGACCCATGGGAAGCGACGGAGAAAGGTCAGGCCATCCGTGCGCCTTTCTGGTGAAGCTTTCCTTGGTCGTCGCTCTCTCGTGGTGACTCCGGTACATCCGAAGCTTTTGGCGGATGATGGGAAATCATTGTACCTTTGCGCACAGTGCGCGCCAAACTGTGGGTTGATGTGCGTTGCCAAGCGTGCAAGGGCAAGAGCTCCCCACCCTTTCTGGAGCTTCCGCATGTTCCAGGAGGTGGGGTGTGCATTCCATTATTCGTCTGACTTCACGACAAGTCGTTTTCAACCTGCCGTTGATTATTCAGACAAACTGCCGAAGCCCGAGTTGGCCGTTCTGCGGGACTGCTATCATCGCCATGCTACAGCGCACTACTGGACAGCACGTCGCCTTTTCCAGGGCCTGATCCGGAATTGAATCCACTGAAGAATTTCCAGCCAGTCTCTGCCCGGGGCTTGGCCTGACGGGCTAGAAACCGGCGCCAAGAAAACCGGCAACCACGCAGTCATGGCAGTTAAGGCGACAACCAAGGAGATCAAAAGTCGATTGCCAGACCAGACTTCCGTGAGTTAGTGCAAATAAGTCACACCGCCGCTCCAACAGTGGAGTGGTTGGGCTCAGTTGCTTCTGCTGTGCCGCAAGGCAACTCGCAGAAGGCGTCCTGCTCAGTTTCGGTTCACTTATCAGAATCGCAAAGAAGATATGCGGTACCCACCATCAACCTTCCTTGCGGGCCTGCCGGCGTTCGCTTCCCCACCAAGTCTCGGCGCGGAACTGAATGCAAAGGATGCAGACGCCAATACAACCGAGCTGGTGTGTTTCTCTGATCCCCTCCATTCTCGTCGATCGCTGAAAAGCCCTCGGGTCATTCGAAGCTGCGAAACCCCGAGGTCTCAAATGCAACGCCTCTCTTCGACCACACTCCGCAGCCAACCTACAGTAACCACGCGCCGTTGTGTCATTATCGCAGCCAAACACAGCGGCAGCCACACACACCCCGATCGAGGAGCTGGACCCTACTCGCGTTTCGCCTTGCGAGATGCCGCCCACAGTGCTTGAAGACTCGCACTTCGCACGTGGTACAACAGACCGCACGTCTCATCTCAACTCAACCATGACATCGCGATCGCAACCATGGTGACCTGGCGGCGTTTATGGAGTCCGACTCATCGACTTATCATCGGATCCCATCAGCCGGCACATTCTGCAGTGCACGCTCGTCATGCTTGACCGCTCAACCGAACACTCCGGCGGGTATCACTATGGCGCCACTGGGAACACCCTGTTCTCGGAAGCCTCTGTGGAGTGGCAATCATGCGACCATATGTAGCCTCAGAGCGAGGATTCAATTTTGTAGTAGTGTTGTAGACTGCCATCAGTCCCATACCAACCAGAACCTAATCAACGGGTTTTCGAACATGTCTCGTAACTGTTCCCCATGCTCAATATTCTCCGAGCCGTGCTCCTCCGGACCCGGCCGCAAGCGAAGGCTGCAGTCGGAAGCGGACTGAGGCTGAAAACCAAAAACCGCGCCAAATCTGACGTCACCGACAAAGATCGGACAGGCCTTCGAAAAACACACTGTTTTCAGACCACTGGGTCTGGGTTTCAGCATTGTCACCGTCGGCGGGCCGTTACAAGGCTGACCGATCCGATAGTCTCCATCGGTCATTATCCACCAACGCTTTACCCTCTGCCTGCAGCTTCTTCAAGATTTGGATCACACCGCCAGCTGCAGCGTGGTGCAGTGTTTCGGGCACGTCGCGGTAAATGACTTTGACGAGCTCCATTGCGGTCCAGGAGGCAAAGTCTTGGGGCCCTACCCCGGAGTTTTCGGAGCGAAGGGCCTTGAGGACCTGCTCCTCCCGCTGCCGACGATGCCGGATGTATTCGGCGACTTTGGCTGGGCCGTCGACGAGAGCTGGCCCGTGTCCCGGATATGCGCGGCCCCTGAAAAGTTGCTTCATCTTCTCCAAGCTCTCCAGATAAGTCGTCAAGTCCTCAAAAACGGCAGTTCCATGGCCCAGGACATTGTCGCCAGTGAACATGGCGTTCTCCTCTTGCAACACAAACGACATGTGGTCAACAGTATGACCCGGGCTGTACACTGCTGTCAGAGACGCGCCTTCGACCTCAAATTTTTGGCCATCTGCGATATCCAGCTGGCCCGGCTCAGGCTGGTTCTTATAGACGTTGACCTGTGGCCACAGACCCTTGAGCTGGGAGATTCCTCCTTGATGGTCGTGGTGCCAATGGGTAATTATAGCACTCTCAATCGTGGCTTGCTCCTCGTCAAGGGTTTTCTTGACTGCTGCTATCCATGATGGCTTGCCTTCTCCTGTGTCGATGAGGAGACGCTGGGCGCCAGTGCCCAGAAGGTAGGTGTTGGTGCCCTGAAGTGAGAACTTCCCAGGGTTGCCGCCTAGAATACGAATACACCTAGGACTGAGCCGAGCAACTTCAGGCAAGGGGGTTAATTGAGTCGCCATCGTGAAAAGTAACATGAAACTGTGACACTCATTCCAGATGACTGGTCATCAGGGATTAAAAGGAGCTGCGGGGTAGCAACTAAGACGCGATTACGGGTTTACATGTGTCAGCCCACACTGTGGTTGCACAAAGTCGACCGGTGGGTTCGTCGCAGCGGCAAACGAGACCCGACGCGATATTGAAGTGCTCATGATTTGCCAAAACCTTTGATCAGCCGTGCACCTGTGCTAGAAGAGAGGCTGTAATCGTTGATTTTAAGATGAGACAAACGGTTTAGGACGAAGAAAATAAGGAGCAAATTTAATTGAATGCGGTCAAACAATGGTAGCAAGTGGACTGAAGCTCCCGGACATGACTTTCACATTTCAAGGATCTCACAATTAATAACACGGAGAAGGACACGAGAACTCAGCTCACAGCAGGGCTGACCATGGCAAGCCTTGTTTTACAGTGGCCCGCTGTCTGGGACCTCTTTAGCGCTTGAAGCTGAGGGGTTCCACCAACCGATAAGCCTTGCTGAACGGTATCGATAAGCAATTTCCCCAGCTCAGGGATCCGTGCAATCATTGCCGCCCATTTGGCGTCTTGGGACAGTCAACCGTTGAACAAGATTCCGATTGAAGCTATTCTTGTGGGTCTATTCCAATTTTCAATATCTCTCTCAGTTGAAGCCTAGGTTATTTGGAAGGCTAACGACCTGTTCGGTCTAAACAGTCTCTTCAGCTCTGCGTCGTGGCTCGCTGCTGTCAGTATCATCGGGTTGCTCCTCGCCCCGCGACCTCGAGCTCCTACGCCCACGATTCCCCATCTTGAAGCGTGCATCGCTCCCTCATCGCGATCATCAAGAACACTAGCCGCATCAGCGAATTGTACAGCAGCCTCTCAGCCAGCATAAGGCTCCGAAGCATTGAGAACTTGGTGTCGCAATTGTCGCGTCTTGAACTACTGAGCTAGCACTCATTTATTGGATGGACGGTGCGTGCTGCACACAGTAAACTATCCCGAGCTCTCCACCACGCAATAGGACCAAAGATACGCGGCGTCTCAATATTTCACTCAAACTTTCCTCTATTCCTCTCATAACCGACGCAATAAAGAGGTATGATGTCTGCAAGGCCAAGCACACCAGCTTCGCCAAAGAATGCGAAGGTCAAAGGGCCTGTCCCCGGCCAGCCATTATATGGATGTGGTAAGACCCTTGAGATTCTGTCACGCCAGCATGTCTAATAGTTCTACCAGAGCATCTACAGCGCTTGTTCAACCAAGATCAGACCACAACAAACACCTCGATTACGCACTACAAGACAATTTTGAGAAACCTTTTCGATCACAACCCGATCACCTGCCAGACAGCCAAGTCTGTCGATGGCCCGTCCCACTTCACATCTCTCACGACCACGTACCTGTGCCTTCAATGCCCGTCGATATTGACGGAGGAGGACTGTGTGAAACATGGGGCGAAAAAGTCACACAGGTTCTGTAAGTCATGGGTCAGACCCGCTTTTGCGTTCCCGCCATCAGCTGACAGGCTACTCGCCAATATCAGATGTTGATTCCAGGGCCGGCACATTATATTGCCAGATGTGTGATGACATCGTCTGGGATCCCACGCTGGAGGAACTCCGGCTGAGCAAGAGCGGCGGCCACAGTTTTTCGCGTATGTAACATCCTTCGTGCTGGCAACATGAAGATGCGCCAGTGACTAACTGTATGTCACAGCCAGAAAAAGGAAACAAGAAGATGTCACACAGTCGGATGTTAAGGATCTTCCAGCGTTTATCGCTGCTAACACCACTGTTGCTTCCTGCAAGGCAAACGGTTTACGAGGTATATACAATGCCGGGGCCACATGCTACCAAAACGTAGTGCTGCAGAGCTTCCTCCATAACCCATTCCTGCGCAACTTCTACCTCAGCGATGGACATGCAAACAGCAGCTGCGAGGTCCCGTACTGCCTAAGCTGCGCCATGGATGACATGTTCCAGGACTTCTACGCTGCGGAAAATACTAATGGCTACACGGCGGCCAATATTCTGTCAGGGTTTTGGATCAGCGAAAACAAGGCATTCGAGAACCTAGTGACGACCAAGGAGCAAGATGCCCACGAATTTTTCCAATTCCTCGCTGAAGAGCTGCACGAACGTAATGGCGATGGCAAGAAGCCTGAGATCGGCAGCGAGCATAGCTGCAAGTGCATTATCCATCAAACCTATTATGGAAAACTGCAGATTACCACAACCTGCCAGCATTGTAGCAGCGTTACAAATCAGGTCCAGAGCTTTCTCGACTTGAGTCTGGGACTCGAGCATCTGGCACAGAAAAAAGGGAAAAAGGCGAGTAAGATTGCGTCAATGACCCTGAAGGAGTGCCTCGAAGAAGAATATATCAAACAAGACAAGTGCGAATATCGCTGCCGCAGCTGCAACTCAACGCAGCAAGCGAAAAGACAGACAGCAATCGAGACATTGCCAAATGTCCTATCGATCCAACTCAAGGTGAGCAGCACGATCCAGGGCGAGATCACGACTAATATGCGATTGGCAGAGGTTTGAATACAAACAGGGCAGAAATGAGCGGGCTGTCAAGATCGATACACCTGTACAGTTCCCGCTCGAGCTCAGTATGCTTCCTTACACAACGTACGCGAAGACGCATGACATCAAAGAATCTTATAGCCAGATGCGGGCTACTACATACGATCTGATAAGCGTTGTAGTGCATGTTGGTGAGATGGATACGGGACATTACGTGTCATACTGCCGAGTTGGTGATCAGGTTAGTTTGGACGCTCTTTGGGCATTGTTGCCTGCTAACTTGAATGGCAGTGGTTCGCTTTCAATGATCACAGGGTCGAACTGGCTTCCATTTCAGATGTCCTCAACGCGAAGGCCTATCTGTTGTTCTATCTCATCAGAACTCTAGCATGATTTGATCTGGTAGAGCTTCCCGCAATAGCGCTTGTGTTTGTCGTTTTCCTGGACTTGCGCTGCTTTGGGATGAACAGATGAAGTTTGGGGTAACGAGTCGCTGATACATACCCATGGCAGCAGCAAGATGTTGCCTGTTTGCTAGCCGACCCACAGGAAGAAAGATGACAGGGATTTTCATGTAGTATACAATTGCATTGCACGGATCGGCAGGGGAAAAGAATAATTATGGGTTGGGGAGTTGGGTGATGCTATATGGGAGTATTAGAATAAAATGATCCTTGTTTTGCCTGCATCATTCCGTCTTCCCCCGACCACACTATCAAGAGTTGGCTATCTAACCCGACAGATAGGTGATCGATCTTACGACTCCTCCTTTGCCTCTCTCCACTTCCACACATCCTCCGCTTCATAGTTGGCATAGCAGTAGAACTCGTTGCTCAACCCTCGCGCGTGCACAGGCTCGTAGTCCGTAGTCATGAGCCCCAGCGCCCGATATACCCGTGTCACAAGCCCTTCCATGCGCTCGCCCGTACACAGAATCAGACGAGGTTGTTCCGTTGGAGGGCAGAGAAGCCAACGGACGGTGAGGGCAGCTTGATGTGATGTTAGCCATGCAACAAGGTTTAGCCAGATAGGGGCGGGGCGGGACATGTCTACCTTTGGTTTGGCAGTCCTCGCTGAGAAAAGGGGGATCGACAATGGCGCGGTCGACGGTACCTTTGAGTTCGGCTGGGGTGCTGTTAGCTTTTGTGTTATTGGAAAATTCCTTTGTCCCGCGTTATGGTTATGTTGGCATTGGACAGAAGTTCTGGGGGGGGAGTAGGGCGAGAGGGGAGAAAAAAAAAAGTGAGAGTGAGGGAGGAGAGATGAGACGGGTGAGCGGCAAAAAGGGGGATGGAGGGAAAGAAGGGGTGCAAACTGGGGTAGAAAACGAGAGAACAGAAGTGGAAGACGGGTTGAAAAAAGGCATCTTCCAGTCTGTATGCATAAACCCTTGCACCGGGTTTACTGGATCAAGGCACTGGGAGCAAAAGACAGCCGGTCAAGGATGAAACAATAGAGAGCACAAAAAAAGTAGCGAGAAAAAAATAAGGGAAACCCACCTGGAAGCTTCAACGGTTGTGCAAAGTCATAAAACACAAACTCGGGAAACACCGAGAACCGATTGTCATGCTCCAACAGATACAGCTTCGGCTTTGGCTGGCTAGGAGGTGACTCGTTCTATTCCATTCCAACATGTAATCAGCCTGGCCATACTTATCAAGTTTATATACCCAACCAAGGTCCCACAAGCCAAGTTCGGATCCCGGTGGTTCCGTCACTCTGGCTGGAAGTAAAGAAGAAATGGAAGGGGCAAGACATACCAACAGGTTCTTCAACGCCACAAACACGCTCGGCGCTGACACGACCGCAATAGTCGACCGCTCTGTTGCTCCATCTAGAAGCTGCTTCGCCAGAAGTTTTGCCGTTTCGTCCGAGTACTGTTCACATCATTCAATCAGCCTTAATCCCTCTCTCCCCACCTAATATCATAAGAGGAGACAAAACGCACCCAAAATTGCGACTCATTCCAATCCTCTGTGAACAGATCCATCGAGAGAGAATCCTGGTTTGCGCTTTCGCTGCCCCCGCCGGCGGCAAGACGCTCCTCGGCTTCAGCCTGCAGCTTTGAAAACTTCTCTGAGTGGGCATCGCGCTCGGCGTAAAATGCCTTGAGCGCATCAAGCGTCGACAACGACAATGTCCTGTATTGACACAAAGTAAAACTGTCAGTCTGGAAGGAACTGTCTACAAATTGGGGAAACGAACAGCTCGTCATCACTGTCTGCGTTGGCCATGTTGGCGCACTTTTGCAAAGCGGTGTTTTGTTTCGGGTATTTGTCACGAATTTTGGATTTGGGTCTCCATCGCTTGTGTTTGACAGCAGCTTGTGCAATCTATAGCCACCCACAACAACAAGCTCACCCCTTTTCATCAGGTCCGACTTAACTGCCACAACCATCTTGTTAGGCGCCTTTTAAACTCTCGATTCAAGGAAATTTCTTCTAGTTACATATGTACACTCTACAGGAGTCTGTCCCGTCAAGCAATTGTTGCCAAACCACTCTCACTGGTCATCCAGCACGTGAAGATACTTCTTTTCTTCCCTTCTCTCCTTCTCCGAGGCTGGTGGCAGGTCATAGTACGAAGAGCTTCGGTACCCTTGCTGCAAGGGAGTGAGAAAATAAGCAGATCATTGTGGGCCGTCAAACTTACTAGGTAGTGATAGGTGAAGTCCTTGATGTCGCCCGGAGTGATGCCAAGATCCTTGAAAGTCTTTGCCGTCTCATCAATGAACTGGTCATGGAACTCCCGCTCGACTTCGTCGGCTGACATGATTGGCCACCACAGAACGCGGTTCAACAGCCCAGCAACGGGCTTGAGAATGGCCTTGGGAACATTCATATGCCGTCGCTTTTTAAAGATTTCCCGGTCCACCAGCTCGGCGATCTCAGCAGTCGAGTAGTTCTTGGGCCCATATAGCTCGAACGTCTGAGCAGCAGTGCTATCGTCACGAAGCATGAGTTCCAAAGCCTCACCAACATCAATGACCTGTCACAGGTGAGCATTAGGTTCATGCACAACCAATATTCTCTCCGATGAACTTACGTGGACTGGCCAGTACCGCTCCTGCATGTTGTTCGACGTGAACAGGTTCAGGACGCTTGCGAGCTTCAGCAGCAAGTTGTCTTCAAACCCGAACATAGGGGCAGGCCTGACGATTGTGGTCTCCGGAAAGATGCTCCGGGCAACATGCTCAGCACGGCCCTGCAGGTCAATTAGACCGGACGTTTCCTAACGATGGTTGATTAACGTACCTTGGTGGCAAAGAACTCGGATGTCGAGTGGGGGTCGGCATTGTAGGAGGAAACGTGGATGAAGCGATCCACGTCGTACTTGGCGACAGCCTCAGCAATCCTCTCAGTGCCTTCGACATGGACATCCTCGAGAGAGAAGTTCCTTCCAACTTCGTCAGCCTGCGCTCGTTCCCGCCACATCAACCCCAATTCCCAGACTCACTTGGTGGGATAGTTCCGCCCGACCAGGTTATACACCACATCCGAGTGTCTGACACTGGCCTCGATCGACTCCGTGTTCCGCAGATCATATTCCTAACGGGTTGCTCAGCAATGTAGTTTGGGTACGTGTTGCTAGTATCAACGTACGACGAAGACGACGCGACCCAGGTCACCGGTTACCTTGAGATGACGCTTGGCCATCTCCTCACGGTAGGGAATGACGACCGTACATCCCGATCTCGCTGTATAGAAACACCTGTAAGCCCTAGCTCCAAATGCCTCGATCCGTTTCGCCCGCACCTAGTCTATTCACGATGTAGCGTCCGAGCTGTCCAGTCGCGCCAAAAACTGTCGCAGTATGGCCACCGAGAGAGGAACTGCATATTAAATGTCAGGAAGGCGATTCGGCGTGAAGAGAGAGGGACAACAGACCGACCGCCCTGGACCTTGATGATGGGCTTCCCGGTGCGGGTGATCGTGACATCTGAAATCGCTCTTCGCTGGATGACATTCTTGACGGCTCGCGGCGCCGCCGACCGCACAGCGATCGGTAGGGGGGCCATTCTCGCGGCGGTGTGGATCGCAGAGGAGTGGCGTCCCTCTCAATTGGCGTTGCAATGGCTCGCGGTGAGCTCGTCGACTTGCGGGAACAGCGACGCTTGACGACGCTTCCAAGCTTCGACCCACACATCCCATCCGGGCTCACCCACGCCAATCACGTGTGTTAGACCCATCTACAACCACCAAAATGGCCCGAGCTCCAGGTACGTACCGACCGACAGGCAGCCCAGCCGCGTCAAATGGTAGGACTGTAAGGCTAGGAGCGGCCTCAATAGCTCCAGCTCTGACAAACGACTCCATCCCCAACGAACGTTTCCTTGACGAACCACGCCGCGAACCAAGCCACGTCGCATCGCATCTGCCGAGGGAACTATCTGTTGTCTTCCCTTTCTGCGCTCCAACGATTCCCCCTTGAGAGACAACAAAAATGAACGTCGACACCATCTCCGACTTCCTCGTGGAGCAGCGGGATGAAGCGCCCGAGGAGCTTCAACCTCTCGTCCTAGAGTTTGAGACGCTATGGGAGCGCAAGCTGTGGCACCAGCTGACCAACCAACTGATCGAGTTCTTCAACCACCCTGGCAGTGCCCCGCAACGCCTACAGTTCTACAAGGTCTTCATCCTCAAGTTCGCCGACAAGATCAACCAGCTCAAGCTTGTTGACCTGGCCCTCAAGGCCGCAACACAATGTAAAGGTCTGTTGCACATCGCCCCTGCCTATGGCCCAACTAACCGGCGGTAGACAACCGGGAGCGTCTCTCCTTCATGGAGGCAGTTGTCAAGAAGGTTGACCACGAAGACTCGCAAGACGCCCTCGTCTTTGCTACCATCGCTGTCGCGCGCGTCAAGCTCGACCTCGAAGACCTAGACGGTGCACGCAAAGATCTTGACCGCGCCGAGCGTGTACTCGATACCTTCGACTCCGTCGAAACCATCGTCCATGCTGCCTTCTACGGCGCAAACGCAGACTACTACCAGGCCAAGATGGACTTTGGGTCTTACTACCGCACCGCGCTGCTGTACCTGGCCTGCATCGACATCAAATCGTTGTCACCCCCCGAGCGGCGCAACCGCGCCTACGACTTGAGCATTGCTGCCCTGGTCAGCACCAGCATCTACAACTTTGGCGAGCTGTTGCTTCACCCCATCCTACGTGCTCTGTCGGAGCGCGAAGAGGACCGCTGGCTCGCCGAGCTTCTCTTCGCTTTCAACCGCGGTGATCTCGCCGCGTACGACGTCCTTGCTGGCCACATCAACTCTAATCCCCTGCTGGCCAAGCACAGCCGGCAGCTACGTGAGAAGATATACCTAGCGGCGCTGACCGAGGCCGTAGTTCGCCGACCGCCACACGACCGTGCCATGACGTTTGAAACCATCGCGAACGAGACCAAGGTACGGCCAGACGAGATCGAGCACCTCATTATGAAGGCCCTGAGCTTGGGTCTCCTGCGCGGCACGATCGACCAGGTGGACGAGGTGGCGCACATCAATTGGGTGCAACCTAAGGTGCTGGATATGAAGCAGATTGAGAACATGCGGCAGCGGTTGTTGGATTGGGACTCGAGCGTCAATCAGCTCGGAAACTGGATCGAAACCGTGGGGCAGGATGTGTGGGCGGCATGAGACAAAAGGGTAGAGGGGGATTACCCATCTGCAAGCGGCGCGGACCAGCATTGTACAATACAGAGACCTAATAGATGCAGCAGGGGATCTGTCATGTTGAACAAAAAGCCATGAGTCGCACCAGAACATGAACGCGTGAACTCAGTGAGATATTGAACTCCAGTCCAACCCTTGAAGGAGCCCTGTGGCAACCAGCCCAGGCATCTCCCCAAGGCAGAGATTTTTAAGGGCTCGATGATAAAAATTCGAGGTCTCGACTTCATGCACCATGGCCTAGACAATTTACCCAACAGCTTGTAAGAAGCCTCGAGCTGTTTAAATATGAGCAACATTGTACAAACCCCTGCAAGGACGTAAAGCCCCATGCTAACAATCTTTCATGGATTGGACGGTAGATTTTATTAGCCCGAATGCCTAGCATCTATCGCTTTTTTCGCTCCTTTCCCTTGACAGCCCTGCCCCTTCATCCCACTCCAGTCATTCGGGCGCTACATAGGGCACCAAGTCCAAGGAGTCAGACACCATGCGTACCCAGCCTGTCTAAGCAAAGCAGAACATCTATGTACTGTACGTTGAATGCAATTACGAATTCTTCACTTTCTTCTTCTCCTCGGGTCTCCCCAACACAACTAGACTCCCCGCTAGCCACGCCGGCCACCAAACACACCAGACCACGACGGGGGTATACATGCCGCAGACATCCCACGCAAAAGCTGCTTCTCGGAGGATGGTGCCCACATCGAGTTTCCAGATCGCCGCAGCGGCCAGGAGAACTTCGGCTGGGGCAACAGCATTGAGCAGCACGAAGCCAAGGATGCGCGTGGCGGGGGAGTTGGGCCAGGGGCGCGAAAATGTGAGAGGGGAGGTGAGGAGGCCGACGAGGAGAGCAAGGCTGAAGTTGAGGGTAGCGAGAGAGGAGAGGAACATGCCTAGGAGGAGAAGGGAGAAGGACTTGATGAGTTGGTATTGTTGGGCGGTGGGGGTATGGTATTCGGTGAGGTAGTGGGAGAGGGCGACCGGGAGGAGGGTGTTGATGAGGATGAAGATGAAAAAGGCGGGGGTGAGCATCTAAGAGATCTGTTAGTGTCGTTTGGAGAGTGAAAGGGAGAGGGATTTTACGCTTTCGGGAGCGTGGTTGAAGAGGTACAGGGGGATGACAGCGAGAAATTGACACAGGGTTACGACACCCAGGGGCAGGAAGAGGTCTCGTTCTATCGCCGGGGTGCTGGTGGAATTATCGTCGGGTGGTGTCCCCTTTGTGTCCTCTTTCTTGGCCGTCTCCTCGGCTTGCCCGCTCTTTACCCACAGCGCGATGGCCATGATGGTGAAGTTGGCCGCGACCAGCATGGCGCTCGGTAAATAGGTACCAATACTGACGAAGCGCTCGCGCTGCATGAGCAGGTAGAAGAAGAAGCTCTGGTGCAAATGCTCGAGTAGGTTGTTCAAGCTGCGGAAGGTTCCCTCGACAACACGTCCCATGGCCATCTCATCCTGCCAGCCGTTCCCAAACGGCTGGAGCGTCACGGCATCGACATGGTATGGGATGAAGCTGCTATGGGGTCCGCTAGCTAGGCCGAGACCCTGCTTCAGCATACCGCGCAGCATGGTGCGCAGACGATCTGGGTAGTGGTCATTGTGGTACCACATCTCCTGGATAGAAACGCCCATACCCATCTGTCCACCAGCGATACTGTTGACCGAGTTGATCAAGTCGAGGTTTGGCAGTTGGCCATTGACGCCATCGTAGACAATATGCACATTCTCGAAACGCTGTTCCTGTGCATGGTCGATGGCGATGGCCCCTTGCAGCAAGCCCGACTTGATCGGGAGACTGTCAACCCGGGACGAGTCGTGCGCATCGTGGTAGGCGTCAACCCACGCCTGGGGACCCGCAATGCTGTCTGGGGTGACAAGGAAGATGATGTCCTTGGACCACAGCGACCAGCGCTTGAAGTAGCGGGCTAGTGTTAAAATGAGGGGCACGCCGTTGCGGTTCTGTTCCCCCTTGACGTTCTCCCATGCCGCCATTAGCACAATCGCCTCGGTAGCATCCCCCCGGGGAGCTTGCAGGATCGCATAGAGGTTCTCGCCCGAGTAGACCCGGCCTGCCGATTGGTACGTGAAGTTCTGCCGGGCTGTCTTCAGGCCGATGCCTTTGACTATGGATTCAAGCTTGTCGTTGATACTAAGGCCCAAACATCAGCAAGCATCCCCAACACGCCTGTCAAAGCCAACGTACTCGATATTCCCCTTGCCCACTACCTCGTTCAGCTCGTGCTTGTAGGCGCGGAAGACATTCTGATCGCTCCCGCCAAAGTATGTATGCACCTGCCCCGGCAGCAGGGCATTTTCCGAGATATACGTGCGGCGCGAATATTCGTCAAGCGGGAGGAGGAGCAGCCAGACGACGCCAACGAGGATACAGAGCAGCGACAGGTACGGGGGAAGTTTGAGGATGCGCGGGTCGCGTCTCAGGCGCAAAGCGCCAGCTAAGTCGCAATTGTGGTTAGCAACAGTCAGATGACTGGTTTGGGTTGCAAGTTCTCACATAAAAGACGCGGCATCTTGCACCGCTACTGCACAGGCTGTTCTGCATCTAGACCTCGGCGGAGGCTGACGAGGTCTGTGGATTTCCAATGCGCGGACCTCGATGGTTGGACACGACGTCCTGATCCGCCGCGCTGACGCCGTGGCACCCCCACCAATTAAAGCAGCGCATGGGCCCACTACAGCTGTTCCAAACTCTTAGACAATCACATGAGAAACCCTCCATTATGCAGCAATTCTTCGAGATATTGGGTCCCAAGTCTATGTTGACCAATGTGAACCGGCCGGTCAAGGTGCTCGTCCCATACCCTCCACCATCCCCTGACTGAGTTTACTTGGTAACACCTAACAAAGATTAAGATTCGTTGGCTAAAACACAGCTGCCCTGACAATCTGACAGCTGTATAAAGTTGCCAATCATTCCATGAGGCCATCACGTCGTAAAGACTCCAATCCAAAGTCATTAATGAACATGCCCGCCACGAACACCGACCTCTATGATATGTACACGACATCCCCAAGAGTAAAATTTTGTACAACCTAGCCGCCTCATGCTGCATCCAATGCATCCCATTCACGGCCCCAACCTTTGGTTACTTCCGACCAAACCCATCGCGACCCTCGGCGGCGGGCTGCCCGACGTTGGCAGCAAGCCGAACCGGCCGTATGTCTTCTGATCGATACTCACGTAATGCGGTAACCGGCCCAAAAGATTCAACTTGCCCTCGACAAACCGCAGCACCTTCTCTGGTGGGGCGAGGTACTTGAGGTAACCAAGCCCGCCTATCGATAGCTATGTTAGCATCATGGGACCCCCAAACGTGAAAAGACGGGCCGCATACAAAAGTAGCCAACTGCTAGCCCAGACAGGTGTCCAATGAAGCTCGAACTGGGGACCAGCGCGGCCACACATAGTAGCATCGCGATAGGCGTCGTCCATGTCGGGATGTTATGCGTGCCCACCACCAGGTACGGGTTCATCTTGTAGGTCCGTATCGCCTCGATGCCTAATAACAAGAAAATCCACATGCTTCCCCCATGTCAGCAAAGAACACTTCCCTCCCCAAGTTGTATCCCGAGAGGCACCCACCTAGAGCCCATTACGGGTGTATTCGCCCGGAGCATCACCTTTTCAATAACCAAGTAGATGATCGTTGGCAAGGTCACAAAGGCTACATCACTGTCGCATCAGCATTTTGTACCCCGCCCCTTCAACTAGAGAAATACCTACGTCCAAAAAACAGCGCCAGCGACGTCAATGTCCCATGTTCTGCCTCAAAGCGCTCCAGCAACGGCACTAGTGCCAGGATGTTCATAACCGCGTGGAATAAGTTGAGATGTATAAACGGGAACGTGTTCATTCGGTATACTGCATGTTATTGTCAGCCCGCTCCTTTCTCCCTTTCGGCCTTTCTCCTTTTCCTTCCCCTCCCAGCAATTGTTGTCCCGCCCTCGCCCATCCCGTCCCGTCCTGTCGTTCCCGTCGCAATTCCATCCAAACCCCCTGACAATAAAAAATAGAAACCTACAAGTCTTCAAATTCATCAAATCCGGTACCAAAGCCCCCCAATTCCGTATATCCAAAGCCGGCACCAACCCCAGAACCCAAAACACCACAATCGCCAGTAACACGAGTCGCGTAAACAGCGGCAGTGCCTTGACGTACGACCTCGCTCGAGTACCGCGCAAGAGCGCCCCGACACTTACGGAGGGTGATGGCATTGTCGGTGTTGAATGTGTCGGATTCGCGCTTCGGGGAGATGAGGATTCAACGATGGGTGCCTAGCACCTAGGGAGGTGAAGGGGAAGAGGTGATGCGCGGACGTGCCGGATTCACGCTGCGTCGGATCAATGTGCGATTTCTCGGACTTGGTGAATTCATACGTGGTACATTGTAATGCCGTGACGATAGAGGAGAAGCGACCTAAACGTCAAAGGCCACTTTTCGAGGAAATGGAATCGCAACTAATAAAAGATTTGGTCGTAAAACTTGGCATCGGCTGGCCGCAACCGTTGCGATTGGAAATGACACCCGCGAACGCGTGCCTTATCGCGGCTAGTTATAGTGGGTCATTATCGGAGCATCTATCTGGCACCAAAAGTGTTGGTTACATGCATAAGATGGAAATTTCGCATTAAAAAGGTACCATATTAGGTATGTAACCAGCAAGTTGAACTCACACCTATCACATGCAAGCACGCTTCCATTTACATAAATTCCATTGAAACGCAGAGGCCATGACTTTATAGATACAATAGGGAATAATCTGCGTATTACGCCGTTCCGTGTGTCCCTGAGCCGCCCCAGCACATCTTCTTACCCGTCCCTCATCATGCAAATTTAGGTGTTTTGTTTATTTGTTAGCCTTAGCCATAGTGTTAAGTGCGCTGCCGTTCTTGAACCACTCGATCTGAGGAGCGTTGAACGTGTGCGACAGCTTGATCTCAAAAGCCTTACCATCCTTGGGGTGTACAACCATGGTCAGGGGCTTGCCAACTTCGAGCTCAGTGCAGAGGAGGTCAACACGGTCATCAGGCTGGATCTTGTCGTAGTCGGCAGGGTCGGAGAAGGTCAGGGGAAGCATGCCCTGCTTCTTCAGGTTGGTCTCGTGGATACGAGCGAAGGAGCGGGTGATGATGGCAAGGCCGCCAAGGTGACGGGGCTCAAGAGCAGCGTGCTCACGGGAAGAGCCCTCACCGTAGTTCCAGTCACCAACGACAACCCACTTGATGCCCTTCTTCTTGTAGTCCCGAGCGACGGCGGGGACAGCATCGAACTCTCCAGTCGTCACATTCTTGATCTTGTTGGCCTCGCCATTGGCAGCGTTGATGGCGCCAATCAGCATGTTATTGGAGATGTTGTCAAGGTGGCCACGGTACTTGAGCCAGGGGCCAGCCATCGATATGTGGTCGGTGGTGGTCTTGCCCTGGGCCTTGATCAGGATAGGGAGATCGAGAGCGTCCTTGCCGTCCCAAGGCTGGAAAGGCGATAGGATCTGGAGGCGGTCCGAAGAAGGAGAAACCTGGACGGTGACAGCATCACGGTTGGCGGGAGGAGCCTGGTACGTGTCCTGGCCGGGATCGTACCCGCGGTTGGGGAGGGCATCGCCGGTGGGAGCAGCGAGCATGAACTCGTTGCCATCCTTATCCTTGAGCTTGTCGGTCAAAGGGTTGAAGTGGAGCGAGCCGGCAATAGTCATGGCAGTGACGAGGTCAGGGGAGGTGACGAATGAGTGGGTAGCAGGGTTGCCGTCGTTGCGACCGGTGAAGTTACGGTTGTACGATGAGATGATCGAGTTGGCCTCACCCTTCTTGACGTCCTGGCGATCCCACTGGCCAATGCATGGGCCGCAAGCATTGGCGAGAACAACACCACCGAACTCCTCGAAGGTCTGGAGCTGGCCATCACGCTCAATGGTTGCACGGACCTGCTCGGAACCGGGGGTCACGAAGAAGGCGGACTTGGCCTTGACACCATGGTTGAGGGCATCGCGGGCAATCGAGGCAGAGCGGGACATGTCCTCATACGAGGAGTTGGTGCACGAGCCGATGAGACCAACCTTGAGCTCCTCGGGCCAGCCGTTGGCCTTGACAGCCTCGGAGAACTTGGAAATCGGGGTAGCAAGATCGGGGGTGAAGGGGCCGTTAATGTGGGGCTCGAGCTCAGACAGGTTGATCTCAATGAGCTGGTCATACTCGGCACCCTCGTCCTCGCGGAGCTCCTTGGCGTAGGTGCGGGCAAAGTCGCCAATATCCTTGCGCTTGGTCGCGGCTAGGTAATCGTACATGCGGTCGTTGAAGGGGAAGACAGACGTAGTCGCGCCAATCTCAGCACCCCTAATCCAAGTCAGTAAGCGTTCAGAGTATGAAGGAATGGGGGGTGTATTTACATGTTGCAGACGGTGGCCTGTAGAGATGTTAGCAAGGCTCAGAACGAAACAACAGAACAACTCACCATGCCAGTGGCAGACACAGTCTCGACACCAGGACCGTGATACTCAACGATAGCACCAGTACCACCCTTGACGGACAGAATACCGGCAACCTTCAGAATGATGTCCTTGGGCGCAGTCCAGCCGTTCATCTTGCCAGTGAGCTTAACGCCAATCACATTGGGGGCCTTGAGCTCCCAGGGAAGGTTAGCCATGACATCGACGGCGTCAGCGCCACCAACACCAATGGCGCACATGCCAAGGCCACCAGCATTGGGGGTGTGCGAGTCAGTACCAATGAGAAGACCGCCGGGAAATGCATAATTCTCGAGCAGGATCTGATGGATAATACCAGAGCCGGGCTTCCAGAAACCTATGTTATACTTGGCGCAGGCAGACGAAAGGAAGTCGTAAACCTCCTTGTTGATGTTGACAGCGCGCTCGAGATCCTTGGCACCACCAATCTGGGCCTCAATCAAGTGGTCACAGTGAACGGTGGTTGGGTTAGCAACCGAGGGCATACCGGCCGACATGAACTGGAGGATAGCCATCTGGGCAGTGGCATCCTGGCAGGCAACGCGGTCGGGACGCAGGCGCAGATAAGACACTCCCCGCTCGATATCTTGGCTGTGCGGGTCGTCCAAGTGGGAGTAGAGGATCTTCTCGGCGAATGTGAGGGGGCGGTTCAGACGGGCGCGAACAATGGCCAGGTTCTCGGACATCTTCTTGTAGTTGATGAAGTTGTTTTCTTCCCAGTTGTTTTGCCGCACCTGCACCATGCGCGATTAGCCATTGGCAGCGCAGATAAAGCTGCTTTGCTCGTCGCAATTGCTCACCTTGCGGTCCAGAGGAGAATCTGTGGCGGTCGCCATACATCGCACGCCCTTGCTGGCGGCGCTGCCGAGAGCGCGGCTCCGGGCGACGCCCAGGAGCTGACGAGTGGCCAACATGGTGACAATCAGCTCAGTGAGCAGAAGTCAATTGGAGTGGAGAGTTCAGAACTGGGACACCAAAACTGATCACCAAGATTGGCTCTCGTCGAAGAAATAGGAAGGCAAAAGAGACTTCCCCAGGAACGGCGTTGGCAGAAAGCAGTCTGGGAGAAAAGAAAAAAAGGTGGAGGTTTGACGATACCACAGAAAAGCAGGCGGGATTTTAGATGGCAGTGGCAACGGGTCCAGTCTTGGAGTCCTGCCACCGTCATAGCCGAGAAAGTACCTCACGCGCAAATGGCGGCCGGCAATCTGACGAATCAGAACGCCGACGATTATGCTGTCAGGCAATGTGGGGGAACATTGGAGCTAGGACATGACATCGCTGCTTGCCGGAGGCAAGCTAACCTGTTTCACCGTTCCACCACAGCTCCTCGCCGATTGCACATTGAACCAGATACTTGTCTGCAGCTTCCGTGGCCAAGATACCTAACTACGGAAACAACGACTTTACGGTATAAGGTCCATGAACTGGTGGATGGTATTCCGGCTACAAGCGGCGAATAAACATGCGGGCGTGCTCTGGCCGTCCACGCCTTCTTTGTCGGTCAACCAGGATGCATGACCTATCCCTGCTCCTCCTACTGGACACGCCAGGGATTTCGTTCGGGCGAAGGGTCCCCGCGCAACAAGGAATACCGAGGCTGCAACGACTTCCTCGTGCTGACCACCTCGAATGAATCGCCAGCAGCGTTGCACTCTGTTCTGCACACGTAGAACCGCGGTCAAGCCTGGCTTGCCCGGGTCGCTAGGGTATCACAGCAGTCCAAAAGTTAGAGAATCAGGGATTGGGTCTGGTGAGTGAGTTCCCAGCATGCTGTGGTATGACATGTGCCATCTCCATTCTCATCAGCGCCCGTGATTGGCCTGGCTCCACGCGAGAGCAATTATGACAGTGCCCCTCCCAAGTATTTTTTTGATGGTGGATTGCAGGGTGCTGAGCAACAATGCTCAGGTCCGAGGAAAGATGTCTGCCGGGCAACCAATTCCGGGACGACTAGTGTCTTAAGGACAGCAAATGCCTCAATCCAATATTTCCATACCCCCCACCGTCCCGCGTTTCCTCAACATGGGGCTGAAGCTGGGGTCCAGACGCAGGCTATCGACATCTGCAAGGCTAGAAAAAGTGACGCAAAGCCAGCCCTGTCTTCGGCGCTTCGATTGGCTCCCCAATACCCATCTCCACGAACGGAGTTGCGTTCGGCATCGTGGCTGGCAGACATGACGGCCTGCATATGTTCCTCCGACCACGTGCACTGTAGGCTGCGAGGTAATTCTCTATCAGTCGGGACTGTCCGCCTAGCGGGGCCTCTGTATCTCAGCAAACCTCAGCGCCGCAACATCTCGGCACCAAGATGGAAATTTTTGCAGATCTGGAGACCTGAAGGTGGGGCCGTCCACAGCCGGCTCGGCGGAATCGCCGTTTCGCGCTCGGGTACGACAGGAGATTCGAAGGCGATAAGGAAGCCCCGCTCCAGCAGCCAGGTTCTGACTTTGGTGGACGAAAAACGCCATTCACGGTCCGTGGAGATTCAAACGTACGGGGAACCCGGTGAGGTTCTGCTTCCACAAATGCTCGATCTCTACACTGTAATGAACCCGTAATTCCGTCATGTGGGCGCTCCGGATGTTGCCCCAGATTTGGATCCCCAATCGCCTTCCCGCTCCGGCAGAAAAAGTCACCGCCAAAATTTTCCCCACATGCAGGATTCTCCAAAGCAGCAACAGCAAAAGTTCAGTGAAACGTCTTACCCTGAGCACTGATTCTAGCAGCGTAGATATCTACGTTCCCTATAAAACAACTTACAGACGTCATCATGGGTGTTATCGCAAAACGCACAATGACCAAGACCCGACGTCGGCTTCGGTAAGGAAACCTGTTAGAACGGTTGTCTCTATGTCGACTAACCAAGATGCAGGGACGTCGACCAGGTCAAGGCTGATCTCACAAGCCCAATGCACCTCCAGAGGTACAAAGACACCAAAGCAGCGGAAGATTTACCTGGCTTCGGAAAGCACTACTGTGTTGAGTGCGCAAAGTGGTTCGAGTCTGAAAACAGCCTTACCGCGCATACCAAGGGCAAGCCTCATAAGAGGCGGTACGTCATTGGTCTCACCCATAGTGTTTGCCGTATCTGTGCTAATTGCGAGCAGACTGAAGCAGCTTCGTGAGGGCCCGTATACCCACAAGGAAGCAGATGCGGCTGTGGGACTGTGGACAGACAACGGCAAGGAAAGGACGAAAACCCAGGAGATCGAGATGACCTAAGGCCATGGGATGAAGATGGCCGAGCCGGAGTGCCAGGTCAACAGTTGATGAGATCGAGAGTCAGGTTCAAGGCGTTGTGGGTCTGGTCAAACGGTGCATTCTGATATCCAGGACAATTACAATATGCTTTTCTCATACTTTCGGATGGTTCAGTGCTCTATATACTTCCCTGCTTTGCAAAACAGTAGAGGGTGTGATGCAGATGCAATTCAGGGGATGGGTTGGGGTTGTGATATGTATGTAACCGTATGTAATACTTAGTAGCTGCCCCGTTATTCTCATGAAGGCTGAAGTCTTGGCCTACAGTCCCACCCCTCTCAAGCCCCAGCGCATCGAACTACAAACCAGATTGTTAGCACACAAACCTATCCACGAGGCTTTGCGCACTTGCGGTTCCTATGCTTCTTACGGCACGATTGACGCGCATCACGAATCTACCACGACGAGCCATGGGGTCAGCGTATGCCGCGTATGCGGCGCAAAATGGTAGTGCAGGCCAACACACTGTTACGGCTCTGGGGAGATGGTCGATCCTCAACAAGCAGCTTCCCCCGGTCGATTCAATCAAGGCAATCCATGTCTACGATTTTGATAACACGCGTAGGCCCTCCAAGCCAAAGAGCCATTATGGGCGCGAACTACTGCTAACGCGCTTCGTGGTGCAGTTTTCAAAACTCCGCTTCCAAACCCCAAGATCTGGAATGGTCCAACGATTGGTACACTGGCGAATCCCGACGCCTTTGTGAATGGTGGCTGGTGGCACGACTCCCGAATCCTCGCCGCTACAGGAGAGGGAATTATCAAGGAGGAGCCGAGGGCATGGAATGGATGGTGGAATGAAAAGATTGTCGAGCTCATCCAGCTCAGCAATGAACAAAGGGATGCCGTCTGCGTACTCCTCACTGGTCGGTCCGAGTCTGGCTTCAGTGACCTGATCAAACGGATGGTCAAAAGCAAAGGCTTAGAGTTCGATTTGATCTCCCTCAAGCCAGCTGTTGGGCCCGATAACCAGCGTTTCCCCAGCACCATGATTTTCAAGCAGCAGTTCCTGACGACTCTGATGGAGACGTATAGGCACGCCGAGGAGATACGGATCTATGAAGATCGTCCGAAGCACGTCAAAGGCTTCCGCGACTTTCTCACAGACTACAACAAGAAACAAAACGGGATCGGTGGTGTGCGCACTCGAGGCCCTATCATGTTTGAGGTTGTTCAGGTCGCGGACTTGGACACTAACCTAGACCCCATCATGGAGGTTGCTGAAGTTCAACATCTCATCAACGAGCACAATGCCGCGCTATCGCAGCGCCGGCGTGGGGTCAGAGGCGAGCGCCTCATGATCAAGAAGACCGTCTTCTACACGGGATATCTCATCAATGCCACTGACACACAGCGCCTACTCTCGCTTGCCCAGATCCCCAGTCATCTACCAGAGGCGGAACTCAAGTACCATGCCAACAACATCATGATCTGTCCCAGACCCTGTCCGGCTAGTATTCTGGAGAAGGTTGGTGGGATGGGCAGCAAGATGACATGGGAGGTGACCGGTACGGCTTGCTTTGAGAACAACATCTGGGCTGCCTGCTTGAAGCCGGTGCCCAGCACAGCTAAGTTCCACACGGACAACCCGAGCCCTCTGGTTGTGCTCGCGCTCCGAAAGGGTGCGCGCCCGGTCGACGCAGGTAAGATTCAGAATTGGCAGCCTGTCCCACCAGATAAGGCATTTGTATTCGAAACAGTTGTGGGTGAGAAAGTCCTGCTGCGTATCGAGGCCGAGGATCCGGGTGAAGGCGAGTATGAGAGTTTGTTTCCCAGCAAGGGGTCTAAGAGGAAGCATACGGCTGCGGAGGACGATTTCCGCGCGAGACCGAGTCACCCCACCGGGCCTCGCAATGATCAAAGGCAATATCATCAGTTCGCTGGCCGCGGAGGTTCTGGGCAGGGGCGATGGCGCGGGGGAGGCAATACCAGCCGGGGCTTTAGAGGAGGCCAGCGAGGCGGAGCGTCAAGGGGGCGTGGCGGTCGTGGTGGTCACCACTACAAATCCCTGGACGATGTTGGGACGCGGGACAACCAAGGTGGATTTGCCCAGCAGGTCTCGTATGAAGACGACTCGCAGCGCGGATTTCCAGTCCAGCCGCCGCAGGGCCCTGCAAACCAGTACTACTCACAACAAGCGCAGTATCAACCGCCATCCTTTAGTCATCAGCACGGCAGCTGGCAATATCAAAATGGCAACCAGCCACAGAGGGGGCCCTCGGGCGGTAACGGTGGTTATGGCGACATGAACAACCACTACTAGTCTTGAGGGAAACGTGTATTAATAGCATACCCGGCGCGGGATCAGGGCCAGATGGCATCACACGGAGTCCAAGGTTAAATGGGTTTGTTTCCGGGGTCTTGCCAGTCAAACATAACAGACAGTACAACCCCTGAAAGCTTGCGAGCTCGTATCCTTGGGAAGGGACCCATTGTTCAATCCCCAAACCCGAGCGTTTTGTAATGAAAAATACCATTTTGAAGCAGAAATTTTGAGATGACAAACAGGAACAATGCCCTTAGCCCACTAGTAACAAAGTCTCTGCAGAATTCTTTACTTTGTGATGAAAAAGGAAGCAAACTTGCGCACACCAAAACCTGACTGTAGAGGTTGAACAATCTTTCAGGGGTTGAACTGTAGGCGTTCAACACATCCCCTTCCCGATCCTTACTTCAGTGATGCTGAAAGTGTTTACGATATCCACTAAAACCAGGTCCACTGGGAGAAAAGGAACCCAGCCGCAAGCTCCACCATCGCTCCCCATACTTGAAGCCTCTTTCCACAGAGCAATTTCAACAATCGGGTATGGTGTAGCTGTGACATCGCTGACTCTCAACTTTACAACTTGAGCCTCTCGGCAGCCCGGGGTTCGACTCCCCGTATCCGAGATTGAGGCACCAAGCCCGAGACCAACGCAGCGAGCGCAGCGCAACTACGGTGGGTGATCAAAACACCCACAACTTTATCTTCCGTAGTATAGTGGTCAGTATGTGAGCTTGTCAGTTCTTTCTGAACTTCGCTCGAGACCCGGGTTCAATTCCCGGCGGGAGAGGATAATTGGGGTTGGTGCCTCCCTTTTTGCCGTGTCTAGCCCTCTTTTTTCCTTCTTTCTTTTTCTCCCCCCTAGTGGCGGCGGAAGCGGGTGGTGAAATTGCTGTTCTGCCTCCCTTTCCCCTACCGCCACCTTGTATAAGGGAGCTCCCAGGAGCCGGGGCTCCTTTCTTCCTCTCCTTACAGCATCCAATGGGCCATGTGTGTTTGTGGGATGAGGGATAAAACTTGGGTTATGGAGTACGGACGGCGCTTATGATGCTGCTGCTGACCATGGCCAAAAATGTGACGGTTGACCAACACCAAAACTGCATGCCGAGCCTGCGGGTTGATGACAAGGTTGAGAAGCGACAGTTAGAGCACACACAGTAGATCAACTGTAAAGTCAGCTTCAAATCATTAGCGACATTGTAGGAGGACAAAAAACCGGCAGGTTCCAGTGACAAAAGGACACACTCACTGAAACAAGATTCAAGCAAAAAAAAGCAAAAGATAAACGTCACCTGCAGGATTTGAACCTACGCGGGCGAACCCATCAGATATCGAACAAGAATTCAAGTCTGACGCCTTAAACCACTCGGCCAAAGTGACTGTAACTGTGATTGGCCAAGGAGTCAACCAGCTTTATGTACCCGCTACATCTGCGGAGCGAAGTCATGCAAAGCTCCCTGCTCTTTGTCCTTCCCACCGTACTGCCTCGACTTGCAAAGTTCACAGGATCGACTAATTGCTGATATCACAGCTTTTAGAGATGAAGTGAGTCGAGGGTCTAGAATTTGGCCATTGGCGTGTAACCTTTCTCCGTCAATAGGCTTGTTACCACGGATGCACCTTTGCCCCCTCCCCTCACGCCTGACTGGGGCCAAAAACAGTGCTCCATACTCTTCAGGTGGCAACTTAGAATCACTGACTAAACCTGTCACCACACGCTCTTAATCCTACTATGAAGAAAAACAAGCCTGCCAGATAATGTGTTTAGCTGACAAGGGTGTGCAAGTGAGAGGAATGTCACATCATTGGCCTAATGGCAAGTGCGTTACCACCGGGAATCCAGCTGGCTGGTCCGGAGTTCCCGTGTCACCCCGGAGACCGAGACACGGCGGCGTGAAAACAAGAAAGAGCATCCACCGCCGCTGTGTTTAGGTCCTGCGGCCGTCAACCCAACTCATGGCAACTTTCCGCCGCTGTGGGTCTTTCAACATTCTCCCTCGATTCTCTGCTCGTGTCCGTCCCTCTTCGTCCTCCTTCATGTCCCTCGAAACGCTCCCTTGCCCACCAACCTGACATAGCCCATTTGCATTCTATTTCTCCTACCCGCTTGTCCTAACTCATCCATGCACATCCTACATAGCTAGTCGACACGATGAGTTACCGCCCGAAAGTTGTCCCGATTATCGGTCTCGGCTGCAGAGCGGCGAGGACGCTTAGGGATTTCGAGCCGGGCTCGGGAGCTGCGCCAAGTGGTTCCATCTCATTTATCAAAGACGAACTCGGCTGGGCTTGGGGTTCCTCGATCAACGGATGGATTTTCGTCTCTCTGGGGATACCTGCCCCATTTGAGCGTAGAGGTATCTGCCATCCCGCATGCTGTTGCCATCATGCCGTTTGCTAACCGTACCCTCAGGCTGGGTTCCAGAGGTGTTCTTGGTGCTTGGGCCGCAGAAACGACTCCCAGGAACAGAAATGCCCGTAGAAGAGGCCGCAATCCTCGAGACTATTGCTCCGCCCAAGAACTTTTCTGGCAACATCTGGGTATCTTGGACCGATTAGGATCAGAACATGATATTCCACCGGTCTCGCCGCCAGCTCGTCCCCAACAATTCTAGCAGGCGCTCCACCAACAGGGTTACCCCTCTGTGCGTCAACTTTGGTCAGGGAACAATCATCGAAATTCGCCCCTCCCTTTCTAAAGCGGCAGGGCTGAGAGCAGGAAGGAATGTCGTCCTGATAGTTGAGATTCGCAACGACTGGCACGACCATCCGTACATGTGGTGCCGCTTCCCGCGCATAGGGCCAATTCCCCGATGCGAGTTCCTCCGCGCCATGGCTCTCCGCCTAGAGTGGCAGGACCTCAAGGACGGGGCCTGGAAGACATGCTATTTGAGTCAAGGTAATCTCTGGAAGCAAATTGTCAAGCAACCAGACCAGTTGCAAATCTACCGGGACGCAATCCACATATACGCAGCGACCCAGCGCATGAAGTTTTGGGGTGCTCCGCCCTGGTTCCCGAAGTTTAAAGCCGACATCGTCAACTTCATCCAGTACAACCACATGGAACAGAAGGGGAAACTGTTCCCAGTGCTGCTTTCCGCCACGCCTTGGCCCCAAATGGCCAGCCAGGAGGTTAACAGAGAGAGAATCAGGGCCCAATGTATCGAAGCGGGAGCTCCAACATTTATTGGCATCCGACCCAACTATTTCCCGAGAATGCGCGATCGCTGCGACCTGTGTCTGTCGGTGCCTGCTGAGGTGAGAGACCTATCTGCACCGAGCTGACAAACTACTAAAACGTCAATAGGTTAAAACACGATCGTGCGACTTTGATGCCGCTAGGGGTGACTGCACGAAATGCCGTCTTCTTCGGAGGCCTTGCACCTGGACCGCGGAAGACCCCTCCGTGTTGCGAAAATCACTCAAGACGGGTGGAAAGTACGAGTTTCTTGGTGTTGCAACCGATATTTCCGGACATGTTAAGGGCGAAGACCTCATTCTCGAGGCGTTAAGCCCCATATACGACGTCAGGACCGCAGAGCGGGTGCCTGTCGAAACGCCGCTCATGAGAGCTTGGAGCCATGGCGGGCATGGGTGGTATGATGAAGAAACAGACGACTGGGAGTGCCGGTGGGTTGCTCCACAAGATATCCCGGAACTCGCAGGCTATCCACGTCCCAGAAACTCTTAGACTTGGATGCCACGGACACGGACCGAGGCGAACGTCGTTAGGAAATAGTTTTGAGTGTATTAATGTTTGCATGTCTGAACAGGGGCTGGTGTTGTAGTCAGGTTCCCAGCATTGTCTACCAAGTGAACCGAATAACACGTGACTCAGTAAAGAAATTCACCTGAAATGGTAGATGACAAAATTATTCTTGAGTGCCCGTCGTGTTGGCTGCAGACTTGCAGGTGGTTTGAGTTGTTTGTCGGCCATAACAGCTCATTTGGTGATAAGTTTTGTCTCCACAATCATTCTCTGCTCCTTTGCAGAGAACATTGAAGTTCCCTGCTGCAGCGCGTTCACCAAGACGTGAATGGCATCGCTTTTGAAGTCGTCGGCTGTTCGCACCTTATCAAGGTCTTCGGCGAATTCTTTGGTAGCTCGTTGGAGGTAGTATGATGTAAACTCGGACTCGACCTCCTTGTCCGTCTTATTGGACTGTTTCTGCTCAGACATGTTTGCGGACGGTTGTCGCCTTGATGAACTTGGTATCTTTAAGGTTGAAGTTGGGATGTGGAGTTGAAGTTGCTGCTGAGCGTCGAAAATTGGCACCTAAAGGGGAAGTGCCGCGCGCCTCGGTTGCAGCTCCACAGTGGAGCTTGACTATTTCGTGGCGAACCTCTCGACGAAGAGTCGTATCCAACTGAAGAATACGTTCTGCAAAACGTCACAACTGTGTTCTGTGCAAAGCGCCTGGCAGTGAAGCTGTTCGTTACAGCGCGATTTCCGACTCGGTGCTTGGTATAGATCAAACAACTTTCTGATCTTTGCGACAAACAATAAACGGATGGTCTCTGCCTCGGATCGGCAAGGTCTGACGTTCCATGCTGGCAGGTCCGACTGGGAAGCCTGGCTTGTCGCCCGACAGGACGGGACAACAGACCTTATACGACCAGTACGAGATGGAAAATCATCCACAACACCGGCCCGGACCGCCAAATCCATTAGCGTCTGATTGGTCCAGCAGACCACATTACCCTGGATCAGTTCTGCCCTGGGCAATGCCCAACAGAGGAGGCCGTGCACCGTATTCAGGGGACAATGCGATTGGCTGAAGGTATCGTGACTTCGACTCAAGCCATCACGACCAGGCTATGGGCGGCTCCATGTGTTTGCGAGATACGGCAAACCCTCACGTTCACAAACGATGGCGACTATATATCTCTGCCGAGAGAGGCATGCGGCGCCTGAGATGGCGATTCTGTGGCCTGCAAAAAGAACTGGCCATTCCAGGTTCCAACCCCCTAAACCATATCATTCCGCCGAGCGATACACCCAGTGACCAAACGCCTGAGAGAAACAATGGGAGGAGAATACGTGGACGGAAGTATTTATTTCTACGCCCCTAACAAGGGTGCGCCGGTCTTCTTTGCCGTAGCTTTCGCTGCGTCCGGGGCCTTCCATGCCTATCAATGCGTGTAAGTCAACAAACCATCGGCCCCCTCCCCTGCAGTCTGCTCACAATTTGTTCAGCCGCTATCAGAGCTGGAAGATAACAGGTCTCTACGTCTTCTGTGCCATCCTCTTCACTGCTGGTTTTATAGTACGAGAGATAGGCGCATTCGATTACAAGGACTTGATCAAATTCATCATTACAATCTGCCTCGTCTACGCGGCACCGTGAGTATTGTCCGAGCGCCGACCTCAGGGAGCCACTAACATGCATCCAGGCCACTCCTCGAGCTCGCCAACTATAACATCCTCGGGCGCATCCTCTACTACGTTCCATACCATTCCCCGGTTCACCCTGGCCGTGTCATCACAACCTTCGGCTTCATATCCTTCGTCGTTGAGGGCCTCAACGGGAACGGCGCAGCGTATAGCGCCAACCAATCACTTCCAGCATGGAAGCAAGACATTGGGCGCAACTTGCTCAAAGCGGCGCTCCTGATTCAGGTCGGCGTCATTGCCCTCTTCATCTTCTTAGCCGTGACATTCCACCGACGATGTCTTCGTGCCGGCATCGTTCATTCCGGCCTGAACAGTGTCCTGTACACGCTCTACGCATCCACATCCCTGCTGACGGTTCGGACCATATTTCGCGTTGTGGAGTACTGGAGCATCGCCGACTTCCACTATGAACCAGGGTTTGACCCCAAGAACTTGAGTCCTATTATTCGATACGAATGGTTCTTCTACGTCTTCGAAGCGGGTCTCATGCTCTGCAACCACGCCATGATGAATTTCCGCCATCCCCGAAAGTACCTCCCCAAAAGCACCAAGACGTACCTGGCACAGGATGGTGTCACAGAGATCACGGGTCCTGGCTACGACGACAAGCGCCCTTTTCTTATTACCATCCTCGACCCATTCGACCTCTATGGTACAGTCAAGGGCACGAACAAAGAGACTCGCTTCTGGGAAAACAACGGTATCGGTGGATCCAACGGGCAGCGAGCGCTCGCGAATAAAAGCGATCTGGAGGCTGCGTGAATCCTTCTGGCTGTGGCAGAAGGAAGCTCGGCGGCAGTACTGAGCCAACAAACCAAGCCCTCGCGGCCGCACCAAATAGGAGACGCTGCCAGTTTAAACGCCGCAACCGCCGCCTGCTCGCTTTCATTTGCGCCGTCGGAGGATCCAGGATGGGCGCATGTCATTTTGCATCGAAGTTCCCCTTTGTGGATGGAAGGCGGAAGGTTGTAATTGACCCCATAGATTGGTTTTGTGTCGGTGTTTTATTTTTCTTCTTTTGACATCGGCGATATCCGGATTCCGAGTAAGCTTGTTGTTCCTCTGTTACGCCGTAGGAAATACAGAGAAAATCCTGATGGCACTCTCTTCAAGGAGAAACGTGTGCGCTTGCTCTCTTTGTCCGTCAACAACCTTCAGCGGGCCAGGATCCGGTCAGACGCAGTCTGCAGAAACGCATGCTGGCCCGCTTTGGTAATAGAGATCTCGATCTTGTAACTGATCAAGTGTGTGGCTTGACCCGCCGTTTGTTGGGATTGGAGCCCGATCGACCTGGCGGTGCTGGCGGTGCTCGCGGCGCTTCGCCAAGCTCTCTATGCTCGCATCTCTCTCATCCATCGTCCCATGACGGTGCGAGATCTTGGCCCTGCGGAAGTGGCTCTGCGTCAGTCATCATGATGCCTAATCAAAAGATGCGGTGAGAATACGACCGATATGCGAACAAACGAGACAGATTCTGGAATGGAATTTGTCGATGTCGCAGTAGTACCAGAACCAATGCCGTTTCAAAGTTTACCTTTCCCGATCCCCTCACTGAGAAGTTCCGAATCCCGTTTCATTACGCCTCAATGAGATCCAGGACCCTGCAGACGCACCCAGATTGCCCCTGGGCTGGCTGAGCACAAAGTGGGCACTGAGATGCTTGGTATGGAAAGTGTAATTGGTCGAGTGTTACACCATCGTGGTCATCTTGGAACCGTATGGGGTCCTTGAAACGACGGTTTTGCACTGTGCATTTCTCCCCGTGCCGCAGCCAAACGGGCACAGTGCCTGACATGCAAGAGTGCGCCACCGTTCTGTCCCAGGAACATCGTGACCCACCATGAAGCCTAGCTCCTGCGAATCCTCTTCCATCCCACACACACCTCTCGGTCGCTTGTGTCCCCTTTTTGGCGAGCTTCTGGAAGCCCGGAGCAGCACCAATGGGAAGCGAGCATCGCACTCTTCAAATCCCACGCTCCTCATCTCCCGGAACCCGTCATGACATGCGGGGAAAGAGCTGACGGGGCGCGTTTTCCTAAGTGACGACCCTGAGGTGGCCCCTCTTAGACTTGTCTCGCACCGCGGACGGGGATTTGCGAATGCAACTCCGCGCTCTTCCCCCTTCTTCCCCTTCGTCGTCACCCCTATCAGATTGAGGGCCAACGAAACAAGTGACACCAGCCACGGCCTCCTTGTCACGTCTGTGCCAGTGGCCATTTGTTTCGCTGTTGGTGTTGCCTCTTACTCCCTTGTGCAGGTTTAACTGCGGTTCATCCTTGGCTTTTTGCCGTCTGTCAAACTTCGAGGCAACCCGGTCAGTGCAGCTGCATGTCACAAGAGCGCCCCTGCAAACGTCCTTGCCCTGATTGGGAGCGCCACGGTAGGGACCGAAACCCGGAGGCTCTCCGAGCTGATGTGAACCCACACGCAGAGACAACCCAAGTATACTAGTAGATCGCCGTCAGACACCGCCACTGAGATCTTCTCGTTGAACTTGGGCCGAGCTGCTGGACCGCTGGACCGATTGGCGAACCACGCCAGTTCCTGCACTTCTCGGCCCAAAACACTATCTCGAAACTCGCTTCCCCCCGATCCTGTGCGCTTATTTTGCTTGAGTGAGCTGACGGGAGAGAGAGCCGTGGGAGTGTCAAGCGTCAAGCGTCGTCTTGCTGCATTGTAAAGCCACCGAGGGGAGATGGCCACACCGGTAGACGCCTACAAGTCACAACAACCCCCCTACTACGCATGTAGTTATTAGTGCACGGCGCGTCCGCATGAGTTGCATATGTCATTTCATTCGGTGTGGTTTGTGGTAGCAAACCCAGTGTTCTGGCAAGATCCAGGGTCCCGGCACATCCAGGCTGCTATATTACCAACGAACCAAAATAATCCTTACCCGCGGCGGTGCAGGCCGGCCACTGCTGGCTGCTCGCTGATCACTCCCGCTCCTTGCTCCTCCGCTATGTGTGTTCCGCTTCCACCCCCCCGCCCCCCTCCCCCGTTTCTTCGCATCGCTGGTTATTGACCAGTCCCTTATAGAACTGGCGCCTCCCCGAAAACGCTTCCCGCTACAAAGTTAGGGACCAGCCCTCGCACTTCGTCCACCATTATTTTGAGCACTCGGCTCAGCTGATCTCACCCTCCTTTACTTCCTCACCACCAGAGGGTTTGGGAAACGGCATTTATGAGTGCCTATTAATCACCACCCTTTCTGGTATTTCATCCCGAGGACACGCTGAGCCCCGAGAGACGCCAGCTGTTCATCACTTATACCCTCATCACCGCCCCATATGTCCACGACTGCACGCTGGAGAACAGAGCCCGTCATGGATTCCCGACCATCCAACGATGTGCGAGGACCCCAAATTTACGTTCACGTCGAGTTTGGCGTCTCGTGGACCAAGAAGCCACCCAAGAACCACGAGTTGACGTATCGGTCCCGCAACTTGCAAGAAAGGACGCCGCATTTCCCCCGTCAAGTGCCGGCACCCAACACCAACTATCTTGCTGCCATCCACAGTTTCGAGCGGAGACAGACACAGATTCGACAGGGCCACCGCGTCCGCACCAACCCCGAAGGCCACCATGTTCGGCGCGATGACGATCCACGCACTCACCATCAACTGCAGGAGTACTACCAAGCCCCCCCTCCGCCATACGGGCGGCAGGACCGTTCAACGGGGCAACAGTCCCGCCCCACCAGGGGTGAATCGAGGGCCTCGCATGAGCGAGGACACTCGGCGCCACCGCCTATCGGCGAGAACCCGTGGGATGTCAACGTGCGGGACGGTTCCGATTCTCCAAGGACTCGCCAGCAGCAGGTTGATCACTGGAAGGCCTTGCCAGCAAACCCTTCTCAGTTTCGTCTTGGAGAGGGTGGCTTGCCATGGTCGACCTGGTCCTGGCCATTTGAGTATCAGCCAGAGACACCGGACCACGACGATGATGAGGAGTCACTGTCAGTCAAGTCAGGGCCAGCATTGGGGGGCTACCATGACATTTCAGCATTCGCAACGAGCCCGACCATGGTTTCAACTTTCTCTCCGGGCCCAAAGCCATCACAGCTACGGGACCGGGAGACGGGAAGGACGCGAGACTTGGGCGCCCTGTCAGCCGCCATGATGACGGTCGACAACGGCTTCGAGAACCAATGGTGGAACCAGGGCGAGCGGGAGGTGGTGACGGTGACCGAGGGCGGCGCACCACAGCTGGCCCGCGCCTTGTCCTCTGCTTCCGCGGCTGGGTGGTCGGCTGTGGCAGTATCATCGGATAGACCATCGTCGGCCATGGACTCCATCATCTCACCCATCTCGGCGAGCGATGAAATGGAGACGAGCCCTCGGCCAGCCTTCCAGTCTCTTCAGCGAACACTATCTACCCGATCGGAGGAGCTTTTCTTTATGGATGGACGGCGATGAATGCCGGGAGTTCAAGGAGGAAGCTAATGGAATAGGACAGAAAAAAATAACAAGAGTTTTAATACCAACAGGACATATTAGCGCAAGGGATTTTTGTTATTCTTTACAATGCTCAGATTTCCGTTGTAATGGGCTACACACATACGTCTCGACAGAGCTGACTGATGGATGATGAGGGGAATCACAAAAAATGTTTATACGGCAAAGCATATGCATGGGCGTCTTGGGAAGCGAACCACTCGTTTTTGGCAGAGATAGTAGAAATGAAAGGTTTCTGTAATCTAGTGTATTCAGTATCGGAAGAGGGGTTTCTAACGAGAGTTGTTTCTGTGTCCTCCTCCATTGGCTGGGTCTACTGCCTTCTGGTGTTGTTCTTCTGCCGTATACTACCATGTATGTTGGGTGAGTGGGTAGAACAACCGCACGATTCACTTGCTTGTCATTTCACAACGGCGTATCTCGCTGCCTTGTTCGTCTAGTATCAAGAACAAGGCAAGGCGGCCAACAACTGTGGGCTAGCGGCTAGTAGGGCATGAAAGTTAGGTGCCAGCAGCTAACTTTCCCCTGTGAGAGTAGCAATGTCCATTGAGATTGGCGTCTGTTTTCTGTTCCATCCACCATGTCCAAGTCCCGGTCCATCTAGCCCCGGCTAGTCCAGTCGAGGCTTCCCGGAGATCCAGCCAGGCTGTCGCCAGTCTAGGGCAGGTAGTTAGTGTGCAGTTCAGATGGAGGCTTCCCGCTCCAATACCAACTGGCCATGAGTGAGGAGATGGGGCCTTGCCCTTGTCATCTAGGTCATGTCCATGGAGCCTTTACTTGGCCTCGGTCTTGGATCCTTCTGATCTAGGTACCTCTACATACCTGGCCATGGCCCATCCTCGCAGCGTAATATGCATGCTGTTATCGACCTTACCTGGTGTAGTGTACACTACAGAAACAGCTACGTAGGAGTGTAGGTAGCTAGTATACCTAGTCTAGCGTAGACGTGCATGTCAATGTCATGTCACTGCAGATTTCACTGCAGTAGTACAACACTGGATGTGGATATGAATGTGGAATGTGGCGTCCCAGGCTCCAGCTGGGAGTCCATGTTCAAGTGTCAGTGCTCTGCTTTGTTTGATGTTTTGGTGTGTTTGAGAAGCCTCCATTGCAACCCCCGTCACGTCACCCCTACATACTGCGACATTGGGGATGGATGCGGGATAGATTTTGCGCTCCATGTACCATGTTAGCGAGGAATGGGCCAGTGGAGTAGCCCTCTAAACTTCATACGCTAGGGGCGGGGTTCTGAAGGGTTGAACGCAGCTGGTTGTCTGTCGGAAGACGGGAACCAGGGGGTGGCGCTGGAGGGATGGGAACTGGGGTTTGTGGTTAACATGGGTTGGATGCTACTTTGCTGGAACTTTGGAGCTGGGCGTTTGCTGAAAGTGTGGGCGGGTGTATCTCGGTGCATCTCGGTTGGATATGAGATCATGTCGTTATCGCCAGTGCCATCAGTTTCTTGGTTGCTTGTTTGTTTCGTTGTTATGGCGGTAGCGGGTTGTCGTGTCTGTCGCCGGCCTGGCCGCGATGGCCGGTCGGCTGGTTGGCTCTGCGATGCTGTGGCATAGTATACCAACCTTACTTAGGTAGTTTGTGGCATGGGATGAGAAAACTGGGATCGGACTGCGACAGTGAAGATGGGATGGAGATTGGATGCATATCCGCCGATCGGACCTTTCCGTGGCCGTCATTAGCTCCTCCACTTTGTCTTTGGCCGGTCCTGGCCGGTCTGAAAAGTCTCGTCGGTGATTGAGCACCGAGCGCCGAGGCCAGGCACGCGGATAACCACACTCAGACATGAGCGTTAAGGCTTTACCTGCCGACCTCGAGGCAATTTCCAAAAAGAGCACAGCCTCAGGGTCTCTGCAGTCACTATTTTGCTGCTCTGCTGCTCTGCTGCTCTGCAACCCTGAACATGCAAGTGCGTCTGCGCCTGATTATACCCGGGCACGACCTGAGGTGAAATCGAGATGCAGGCCTGTTTGCGATTCGATGAGATGCGATGCTCGATCCGAAAGAGCCTGACCCGGCCTCCAGGCAACGCTCTTTCCAGGTTGTGATTTTGATGAAGTGGCTTGCTGTTTTCCATGCGGGTGTGCCCGTGCGCTGAGAGCACTCCGCTGCAGAGACGCTGCGTAGATGCCTCAAGCGTGGCAAGGCCCAAAACCAAAACCTGACAACCCCAAATGTCACACAGCATCACAAACGGGGAAGCAACAGGGCGGCGGGCGGTCAAGCTTTCTGTCTGTCTGTGGGTCAATGTTCTCGGTCGAGACGAATGGGCGGAGGTTTTGAGCCGAGGCCCCGCTGTTCACTGCGAGCCGCGCACTGGGACAAACAGCATGCATCACGCTTCGTTGTTCGGGCCCGTCAGAGGCTCGGGAATCTTGCTGCCTGGCGCGGCATGAGACACCGCAACGACCACATGGCTTGGGCAATTCGCCAATTACAGCCAGGGGGGCATGATTGACTATTCCCTTTTTTATCCTTTTTGAGGGGAAGCCAATTGGACCCGCACTGTCCTTGGGTCCTTGGGGCAAAAAAGATATGGGACGTTCGACGGAATGGTACAGGGCGATAGTCTCAGATCATGATCCCGGGTCGTGATCTCCAGGCAGTGGTTTAGGCCTGTCTTGTCGAACCGTAAACCGTATGCTGGTCCCAACCGCCTGTGCAACGTTTCTCTCGGCGGCTCTTCCTCAGTACCTATCCAGTCCAGCAGCAGCAGGAAGAGGAGGAGGAATTGGAATCCGGTTGGGATACCAATAGGTCCTGCTATCGACAAGCGGGCTCAATTTCGGCACTATTCCTCCTCCGCAAACCTGGACAGCAGCAAAGGGCTGTCAAACATGAGGCTGACAGGGGGATGGCAAAAGCTTGGTTCCCTCTGTCACTGTGAACATGCGGCTCCTTCTCCTATCCCCCGGCACTCCATGCCCCAGCTCTGCATGCGAACACCTAGCGCTCGAGATGCCGAATGATACACTGTGGTGTATGCTGCATAGCTGAGGCTGAGGCCGCGGAGAGAAGCATGGGCGGACATGACTACCGAAAGGGGGACCGTTTGGAAATCTTTCGGCTTTACTTCGTCCTGTCACGGCTGCTGCGGTTGGCTACCACGGAGTTACCGCTGAGGGAAGGAGCTCTCACATACCTACTACCCAAGTTGACCATTCACTTTCAGAGGCACAACCACTCCGATCTCCGGTTGTTACCCACCTGAACGGGATCACATGCCATGCCATGTCTTTGATGGAAGCGGGATGGTTTACGTGCTGACATGACCTTGGCTCAGCAGCCGGGCTTACTTACCAACTACTCCTGTCAGAAGCTCCTCGTTTACAGAGACGGACCCGGAATATTGGGAACGGAAATTGTTATGGAGTGTTGGGACAGAAGTAGTTTACGTATTGGTCACTAACTTGGAATGGCAGTACCCTCGAAAGTTCTGGCCGGACGCAGCCGGTCCCGGTAGACCTGGCCGGACTCGGTGCAGCCAAGCCAAGGCAGCAGGATAAACAACATGACAGACATGTCTCAAGGAGAAGCAATAACACTAACTCTCTTGTCTTCGGAACAGAGTTGGGCCGACCGGCAGACGACGTGGTCTCACAACATCAAGCCACAGTTATTCAAAATCCACCCATCAGTGCGGCCCCGTCATCGACCTCGATCTCACAACCGGTTAACGGCAACTGAGTTCAGATGAACTCGGTTCCAATCGTTTCATCGGCGCGTTTGCCGCCCTATCCACCAGGCATCATTGCACTATTGTAGTGTCCACTTTGGTCTGGTCTCAAGCCACTTCCTCATAGCAGTGAGCTTCACCTAGGGGGTCCCAAATGCAGTCGGTTCCCTACCTGGTGTCGTGCAGATGTTGGAGATAGCTGCCTGATGATCGTATTGGCTTTGGGACTGCACAGACATTACACCCCTTTCTCCTCCGGCTTGTGCCCATTCTCTATGGCATCCCATCGCGGTTCCAAATCCGACCCGGGCAGCATTAGCTCTGACTCGGATCAACATACCCTAGGTGCAATGAAGTTGAGTGTACAATACATGACAGCATGTGACCAATCCTATGGTTTGCTCCTGGACAAAACGGGGTAAGCCGTTTCGAAATTTGACCCGCGTCAAGGAGAGAAAACAGAAGCCGTAGTTGGCCCCAGGAAGTCCCGCTGTTGAACTTGGCCAGTCTGCATCAGATTTGTCAGTTTCCCCACGTTGCCTATTTGCCCTCGTCCTCTCTTCTCATTGAAGGAACTGACGGCAATGAGCGAACTGGTTGAGAAGACTGCTATTCCTCGCAGGGAAGGGGAGGAGAGCGTGGGGAACAACCGATGAGAATACAGTGCTGTATCCTCCCGTCCTCCTCTGCCCTGTCCGCAGCTCCCTGTATCTGTACCTACAACCAACTACCTCCGACCTTGGCCAGCCAACCTACCTACCTATCCAGCCGTCCTCCTCACCGCTCAGACCAAAGTTGCTTCAATCTCCGCCCTGTGAAACCCACCCGGCCAGACGAGACTGGGTACCCAACCGACATGTCGACCTATCGACCTCCCGGCAATCTTGCTGCCTGCTTCTTTATACGCAAGATGTCCGAGATCTCGGGCGACTAGACGCAGTATGTACATCCCGGGCTAACCGCCCACCAGCGGACGGGGTGGGGGCAGACGCGAGACCAAAGACAAGCATCACGTCCCTACCCTCACCCCAAGCCTCTGCCTCCATTGCGTCTTGGTAGAGTTATGTGCGTGGACATGTCGGCAAGCAGATACCCCAGAGTCCGCCACATGTGGACCATCAGAGAGGGCCATGACTTTCCATGACAATGACATTCAGTGCATTAGCGCTTGGCTAGGCGGCATCTGATCTTTTTGGTCTGCTCGTTTGATCCGTGTATCCTCATCCCATCCCTACTTCCTTGTCCTCCCCCAAGCCGCGGACAGGGCCTGATCATGAGGTTACGGGGAGAGGCAAGGCCACTGTAAATCATCGCTTATGTCCACCTGGAGTATGCCCTGGGCTATCAATGTAGGTAGGTAAGGACATTAATGGCCTTACATGACACTTGAATCTTTCTGGTGTGATATGCTCGGTCCACCTGAACCATCAGGTTCCAGTGTTCAGTTCCCCCATCCAGGGCTTCCTCTCGCAATCCTCTCCTCATCGGGCACTTCTCGGGCCTTGGGCAGCGTACTTCGTACTCGGACGGGAGGGGGCACTTTTAGGCTGACAGTGAATATTCCTTTCCTTATTGTGACTTTCTTTCTCTCTTTTTCGCCCATCTCTGGAGAACAGGTGCACAACCGGGCTATAAATCTCGAACCGCCCCTGGGCTGCTATCGGGTAGAATGTAATATCGTGAAAGGAAAAGAAAAAAAAAGCAGTGAAGAGGTAGATGCAACCCCCCTCAAACTCTCAGGTGTGTGCCGTGGGCTACCTACCTACCTGCCTTTGGTACTACCATCTCCTCCTGACCCACACATGACAGGGAAATGGCATTACGTTGGTGCCAGTATGGACCTGTTCTTTCTGGTCTTCTTGGTCTCTCTGCACCCATCTTGGTACCCACGGCCTCTTCTTTCCTTAACACTCTCTACATGGCGAGTAAGGTACTAACTACCTCTACACTTACCTTATGGGGCCCAAGTTGACGAACTTCAACGCTCTCAGTTTGATAGTGGATTGCACATGAGCACTCTTTCCGGTAGGTAATGTGCTCTTTCCATAGGTACCTGTAGAGTAGAGTAGGTAGTCTACTTCCATCATCTCGGAATCCCCAAATCAAACCAGCATCTTTCAGGTAAGTTGTTGCTGTGGGAGCAACCCATCACCCCAAAGACAAACATGGTGAAGTGTTGCCCTGGACCACCCCCCCCCCCCCCCCCCCCCTTTCCCACGTCCCCAACTTCCCTCTCACACCTCTTTTCTTCTTGCTGCCCGTCTGCTCCTCTGTCCATTGTGAATAATCTTCAGGACCAGGCAAGTAATTCGTAGGTGCAGCAACGTAGGTGGGTAGGTAGGTAGCTACATTGGGATCAAGTCTGACCAAACCAAACCACCCCACACAACGCACCAGACCTCTCTTGACGCAAAGAAATGGGGGCTAGGAGAAGAGATGCTAGAGTTACGGCGTCGAAAAATAGAAAAAAAAAAGTCAACGTGCCAAAAGTTTATGGCCGCCATCATGTACCTACCCCCTTTTACAGCTGCAGCTGCAGTTCGAGCAAGCAAGTAAGCTGTATAGGTACAATCGCATCGAATACCCTCCCCACCCCATCCAAAGACACATTATGTATATACATAGACATGAACTTACATTACATTACATGGCATTAGCGCCAGGCATCTGGTCTGCTCCATCTATGGCGGCGGTGTACACAGTGTATTCTCGTCCCCATCCCCATCCCCATCCCCACCTCCATCCGCCAACCCCCCCCTATCCCTTCCGGGCCATCCCTCATCCGGGTCACGGACAGAAATGTGACAGGGGTGTCCACGTCCACCGTGGCATGATGCTCAACAGTTAAGTGTCTGCCTGGACGCGCGGTGCGTCGCGATGAGATGAGCAACTTGCTTTTCTTTCTATACTTGGTTCATGTCTGTGGGATGCACTGCCGTGAAAGATTGGGACCTGATGGCTTCGTCTTATCCAGTCTCGACCGGGATGGGCGGCTCGGTTGTACAACGTATTATCGCTTGGGCTAAGGGAGCCGGCGTCATAGAGACTGAATTAGGTTGGCCAGCTGGGATATGGTGATGTGATGTGCTGATGGAAGGTTGGAGGGTGAGATCGGTGGACAGACACTCCTCAGTTTTCGTCGCCATGGCCCTCCCCTCCATGGTAGTGAGCTCTTGTTCTCCTCCTCCTTTCGTCTTCTCATCTTTCCATTCGCCTGGGCGGTCTACTCCAGCAAGCGCGACAGAGGTGTTGCTCTCTCTCTCTCTCTGTCCATTTTCTGAACCCGAATGATGACTGGAGTGAAACATCGCATAATCCACAAGCCGGATCTGAGCAGACGATGGTAGAGTTTGCTCTCCGCTCCACTGAGCCAGACAGGCTCTGCTGGGTAACTAGGTAGTCAGCGATCAACAATGATCCTGCTAATCGACACATGGAAAACAGGATGCAAGATCTCGTAATCAAAATTGCAATCGCTTTGTCTGCTAAACAGGCTCATAGCCTAGATGGTATCATCAACCTGTCCGCACTACCCCTCTCCGTGCCCGACCCGTACCCAAACCCGAACCGAAGCTAAACACAAGATGAATCGAACACGAAGCAGAGACGAGAAAATGTCCAGCTATAGTAATAGAGGAAAGCGGCCAGATATGGTTTCGCAATCATAGTCGGCTGGGCACGACACGGTGGCATACTCTGGTTTTACCAACTTGGACCGAACACGCCCAAACCCATCTCACCTGGTCTGAAACTTTATCAGCTGGTATAGAATGACCACTCAAACACAAAAGGGCTTGGGGCATGCGCATCCTAGGCGCTTGTCTCTCGCTCTTCCTGAATCGAAGTCATCTCCATACCACCACCACCCAACCCGCTCCCACCCTCAAGCAGCGGTTGGCTGGGCGGTGGGTTGAACCCAGAGTTAGCTTTCGTGCTCGCCACGGGCGTACTGCCATTCATAGTCATCGACGTCGCCGGCGTTGCTGCAATCGGCGTGTTGACGTCCTCCGTCATGCTGGCGGGCGTCGCAGACGTTTTGGTTGGAAGATCCAGCGATGGTGTATCAGCCGACGACACCTCGCGGTGTAGCGGTGAAGAGTGAATTGGGGAGTTACTCTTCTTACTCTGCGTGTCGCCGTTGCCCCCTCTCGAGGAGTTGCGAGGTGAAACTCTCCCAGTCTGAAACCCGTCAAAAGATGTCATACGTTAAGTAGAGTTCGTTGGAAACGTACCTGTTTGGCCCACCTCAGTCCACAGCTGTTGCAGAGATCGCGGTTTCCGCTGGGTCCTCTCCGCCATTCAGGCGTGCTACGAGTGTGGCAGTTCGCGCAGTCACGAACCATGCCGCCACCCTTTCTCCTCTTTCTCTTCTTGCGATTTGAGAGCAACTGCGCCAATTCTTCGGCCAATGCACGGTTGACTCTCTCCATCTGACGTAGTTCAAACTGCCAGCTCGTGGCTCGCGTTGTGCTCAGCTCGTCAAACATGTTATCGATGACGAAAAGGGAGCTACCCTGCATCTGTGGTGTAAGGGACTCCTCCCGTGCCGCCGGCACGGGAGCCGGCTGCTCAGCAACGAGTACAGTACCACCGGGTAGGCTGGCCGTGTGACTCAAACCAACACTGGGAGCTGGCGCGATCGACCGAGACGACGCTTTCAGCAGCTTGATTTGTGCAAGTAAGAAGGTGGGCTTTATCGGCTCGTCGGGCACCGGCACTCCGACTTCACCACCGTGCGCATTGTCCCCAGGATAGAAGGTCGTGAGCGCCTGCAGGACTTGGCCGCGCTTGTTCTGAATCTCATGCTTGCAGCTGACAATTCTCCCTTGTCGCGCTTTCTCCATCGTCCGCCCAAATTCGGGTCTCGTCTCCCTACGCATCAGATCCTGCATACTCTTGCCCTCCAAGTCCCCAGGTAGCAAGTCTAGTAACGAGCGGACGTGTGACGACACAGACAAGAACATGCCTGATGTTGAGACCTTTGCCCAAATCTCTGAGTCTCCTATTCCGCCATTTGCCTCCAGGTCTTGGCGTCGGAGAGAGAAGACAGGCCGCTTCCTGCCAACCAAGATAATGGATTTTCGTCCCTTGCCTTGGTCCATAAATAAGGAGCCGTGGGATTCAAACCAGACGTAGCCGCTGTTCTTTGAACGAATGCGAAAGACGAAGTTGACAGGCGTGCCGGGCTGGGCCTCCTTCAGCTCTCGCGTTACGGGTATGATATCCGAAGGATGACAGACCGCAGTCAAGGCCGCGTGGATCAGCTCCGACGGTTCGTATTCCAGTACCTTCCTGCACGATGGCGAGACGTAGAGGAACACGCCCTTGAGCGACAAGACATGAATGACATCATCCGCGTTCTCCAGCAGCATCTTGTCCCACGACTGCTTGTGCCAGTCTGAGGTAGCCCCTTTCGGGTTGAAGGATTGCAGGAGCGCCGACACGTCGTCCGTGGCCAACGTTTGGCCGTGTTCGAGCTCCCAGTGACTCTGGTTGGGCGGCTCCCAAGAGATCTGTGGCGGTATCTCACTGTGTTGGTAGCTCACTGTCATATTATTCCCTTGGTTTCCTGATATGGCCTCCGGACACTCGACAAGGTCGATCTGGAAGCCGATGAAATATCGGATCTCGTCCGTGTCCCATGGGATCGGTATCATGGTCAAAAGGTTCAAAAAGGGGCTGCCTCCTTTGCGATAGTTGATCAGGCTCTGCTGCGTCTCGTCACCGCGTGCAATCGCCTCCTTGAGTTTGAAGACGGCTTCATTTTCCACAAACTCTCGCCTGGATCCTGCCTCGACATTTCCCATTGGTGACTGCAGGAAGCGGCAGTTCTTGCCCACAATCTCGTGGCGGTTGTATCCCGTCAAGTTCTGGAAGTTGTCCGAAACATAAATAATCGGGCAGTCGTTGAGTGTGACGTCACATACAACAAATGCGCACGACATGTCAACTGCACCAATGTTGAGTTTTGGGTTCTTCCGTGTAGCCACATACCACAAGGCCCTCAACATGTCGAACCCGCTCTTGGAGTATATACTCTTGCCTGCGCCTTTCTCTGGCGGTGGCGGGCCAATTGTTGCCGGCGTCACGGGGGTTGAGCTCATGCCGCCGCTGGTAAGACCGCTAAGTTGGGACACAGTCTGTCCGGGACCCGAAGGTCTCGACACCGGTGAGTGAAATGTGGGGACTCCCGGCATCTCTTGTGTTGGGGGGGAGCGGATGCCGTGAGAAAACCGTCCTGGTGTGAGGACTGGGTTGACACTCAAATCAGGACGTGATGGAGCGGGGGCTGCATCCTCTGGTGGGCCGAAGGTTCCCTCCACCATGAGCTCATCCTCCTCCCTCTTTGGAGCGATGCCCACGGAAGGGCTAGCGTCGTTACCATTCTCGGCCCTCAGGTCCATGACGAAGTCTGTACTGACCGGCTCCAGTGAAGTAGGAAATTGACTTTCTATTGTGGGTGAGTCAAAGAGGTGGAGATGCCCAGGATCAGTTGTCAAATTCCCGACATTTAAGCTCGAGAAAGCCATCATGTTCATGTCGCCAACAAGATCAGGTGTAAGGTTTGCGAAATCGGCCTGATCGGCAATGCTGAGAAGGTTGGGGCCGTTGAAGGGACCCGTACCCGTGATTCCCAAGTCGCTGTCAATATCACCAAAACCTCCATTGATGTCATCACCAGGGGATATCATGCTCGAATAGTCAAAGTCTTGGAACGCGTTGCCTGCTGACAGGTCCAACAGGGACAGACGGCGGTCCGAGCTGTCCTGCCCCAGCTGTCCGGAGAAGGGCCGGGGCACGCTCCGCCTTCGGTGGAGCTGCTGTGTGTCCTGATGGGTCATACCACCGAGGGAATCGCCACTCGACATGGGAATGTCAGACATGGCAGAGAGGGGACCGGGCGTGGCTTCGCCCGAGGTGGATGTATTGATCAAAGACACACTCCGGCCCTGCGTGTGATTCTGCTGAGCGCGGCGGGCGGCCATCTGGCGCTGTACCTCATCCGGGGACAACGGGGAGGGATAGAAGTTGTTGCTGTTGTTGTTCATGGCGGGTGCATTGGCATCGCTGTCCTTGGCCTGCCAATCGACCATGGCGTCTTGTTGGGTCTCTCAATACGCACTACCTCTGCTCGGCATTGCAGCATCGGGAAGCTGACGGAGTCGGGTTGCTATGGCGTGGGTGTTGCGCTGACTTTGACCGATGGCAAGCTGGGATGGGAGAGGCCCCTGTGGGGCAGTTGCTCGTCGGGCCGCGTCTGCCCAGCGGCCGATGGAGCGGACAAGGCGATATGGGGTCGGGTCGACGCAGTGTCGATGATCAAGGGACCTGGAGATCCGGTTGGGCTATCAGCGTCAGGCGGGGTGGATATGTGACGAGTAGAGGCTCTGTCTGCAGCTCGCGGAGTCAAGTCCATGGGGGATAGGGTGACGATGGGTGATGGCGGCAGCGAAGGCGGTATCTGGAGATCGATGTTACACGCACCTCTCAATTCGGTTAGAAGCCAAGGCCAAGGTGATGGCGAGGGG